>Ga0134123_10000024_pt1 | contig 92562 bp, 66 predicted proteins | sample KB303_FD_96460 | JGI IMG/M metagenome (GOLD analysis project Ga0134123, IMG submission 96460) | Terrestrial soil microbial communities without Nitrogen fertilizer from Kellogg Biological Station, Michigan, USA - KB3-0-3 | ecosystem: Environmental > Terrestrial > Soil > Unclassified ...
AAAAGCAACATGGAATTTTTAGAATACATAAATGAAAAGTATCAAATACAAATGAGAGGTTTTGTTCTTCGTGACAACAACACTGCGATGCAATTGATTGATATGAGAGTACCTAATAAAGTTTAATCATTGATAACGGAGTGAATCGCTCAAAATAGACAGTGCAGTATGCGCATAACAATAAGATTAAAAGAAATAAAAAAAAGAAGGGCTTTGAGAGGTAAACAAAGAGTTGTGCTTCTAATGAACAGTGCAGGTAAACGAAGAGTAGTGGTTCTAAACCCTTCTTTTTTTTACTTCTTTAATCCCTTCTTCGTTATCTGCAACCTTATCGCACAGAACAACTGGCATGGCTAACAACAATCAAAAAAAACAATATGGAACTATTCGAAGAGCTTTTTATTGATAATAAGAGATTAAATTCTTACATCAAACAAATCAATGGTGATACTACCTATACTGATACTAATTACAAGATAGGATTTGAACTTTCATTCACACCTAAAATATCTGCTGAGGCAGCTGATAATTTAAGAGAACTTAGCACAAAAGAAAAAATGAATATGCTTCGAGATACTCTTACTGCAAGTAAAAAATTAAAGCGTGAAAGACCAGTATCTGAATCAGACAAAACAGAATGGATTGAAGAAGAATGTACTGCGTTTAGGGTGATTGTTCCAAACATTAATAAAAGTAGTGGAAATATCCCTTCATTCGCATTTTGGATTTCACCTAATACTGACCGTAATGATAAAAGAGGTTCCCTTTGTTTATTAGAGGATTTTAGTTTTCAAGATGATAAAGCTATAAGTTTCCAAGGGTTTTCAACTTATACTCTGTTGCAATCCTTGGTTTATTATACAAGAGAAAAAATGATTTCAACTCCACTTGCTAACACAATTCCCAATGAGCCTCATTCTAATCCTTTTGCAAATTTTGACAATAAACCTGCTTCATTAGTTGAGTATCATAACGTGAAAAGTCAGGCTTATGATTTTATTAATAAAACTGATGAAATAATTGAACGATGGAATTGCAAAATTGTTAAAGAGACGAAAATTAAAACTTTGTATAGAGTTAGAGAATATGGTAATGATGCAACAAGCGATTGGAAAAAAACCACAGTGTTCGGTTACCCAATTTGGATAATTAAAGATTAATTTAATTTCTCAAGAAAAGAAAAGCTGCCGATAACATTAGATTAAAAGAAATAAAAAAAAGAAGGGCTTTGAGAGGTAAACAAAGAGTTGTGGTTCTAACAAACAGTGCAGGTAAACGAGCAGTTGTGCTTCTAAACCCTTCTTTTTTTTACTTCTTTAATCCCTTCTTCGTTATCAGCCATTTTAACGCTCCGAATAAACAGTAGTGCTAATTCAAACAGTTAAGCCATGAAAAAAGAAATCTACATAATCATTTTGTTGCTGATGTGCAGAATTTGTAATGCGCAAAATCTTGTTCCTAATGGAGATTTTGAACAATACTCAACATGCCCGTCAGCTTTTAGCCAACTTGATTCAGCATTGTTTTGGCTCAATCCCACCTCCTGTTCACCAGATTATTTTAATCAATGCTCAAATCCTTCTAGTGTAGGTGTTCCAAATAATTTTTCAGGTTTTCAATTAGCGCACAGCGGAGTGGGTTATGGAGGTTTTTATCTTCGGTCAAATAGTTTTCCGAATCAACGCGAGTATATTGAAATTCCTTTTTTGTCCCCCTTATTGCAAATACATGTTATCACTTGGAAATGTATATAAATTTGGGAAATTCTTGTCTTTATACGACTGATGCTATAGGAGCATATTTTTCAGATACATTATTTACTAATTATGCAACTTATTACGTTTTACCTGTAATTCCTCAAATTAATAATGCAACAGGCAATGTTCCTGATACCACAAATTGGACATTAGTATCAGGAAATTTTACAGCACAGGGAAGAAAGTTATTTAATTATCGGAAATTTTAAAGATGATGCAAATACTAGTACAATATACATCCAGACTAGTGGCTATTATTTTGCTTATATTTTTATTGATGATGTTTCTTTAATTCAAATTCCTCCTTGCAATACAGGAATAGATATGCTTAACAAAAATACTTCTATCCATGTTTATCCAAATCCAATTATTAATGAATTAAATATAAGCATTAATAATAATGAGCTTTCAGAAATTATTCTTTATGATATTGCTTCGAGAAAAATACTGCAACAGAAATTTACACACTCTGTTTCGCTGAACACGGAACACCTTGCAAAGGGTTTGTATCTTTACGAATTGCTGAGCAGAAATGGTTTATGCAAGAAAGGAAAAGTCATCCATCGCTAACCACTGCGCTGAAGCTTCATTGTTTGAAAAAGCTGCGGATGATAAATGGTGAAAGAATGAGTGATCAAAAAATTGTGACGGCCAAATAATTATTCAATAAGAGCGTTTGCTATCTTTGTGCACATGTTCATTTAAAGGCTAAACCACTCGCAGTGCGGTTCAGCCTTTTTTAATATTCTGTCAATGCTGAAAAAACTTATTTTACTCTTTATTTTCTCTGAGATTGCCTTAGGTGTTTCGTACGGACAATCCCAACGCATATGTTCAACGGTTGAATATGATAACTACCTGCGTGCGGTAAACCCCGCTTATGCAAAAGAGCGGGATGAAATGAAAATTAAAATGGCAGACTATTCTGCAACGCACAAATATGAAAGAAATTCAGCCGCCACGCTTATCATCCCGGTGGTGGTTCATGTTCTCTGGAACACAGCGGAACAGAATATTTCCGATGAGCAGATTATGTCGGAGATTGATGCGCTGAATGAAGATTATTCTATTACCAATGCGAATATTGCCGAAGTTCCGTCCGTATGGGCCGGCCTTGTCGGAAGCTCTCACCTCTATTTCAGCATTGCAAGACGCGATGATAACGGAATGCCTGCAAGCGGAATTATCAGGAAACAAACTTCGGCACCATCTTTTGCAGTCGGAGCCGATATGAAATATGACAGCACCGGGGGCAGCACTGCGTGGAACCGCGATCATTACCTCAACATCTGGGTATGTAATCTTGAAAACGGAAGTTCGCAGGATGTATTGGGCTTTGCCCAGTTTCCTTCCTTTTCAAATGCTGATATTGATGGCATTGTCATTCATTACCGGGCATTTGGCAGAACAGGGAATAATTTAAAGCCCCAATACAATTTGGGAAGAACCGCAACCCATGAAATAGGGCACTGGCTGAACCTTGAACATATATGGGGAGCTAACTCAGACTGCAACGATGATGATCACATTGGTGACACTCCCCGCCAGGAAAGTTCTACGTACGGCTGCCCTTCACTTCCGCATGTTTCATGCAATAACGGGCCCGATGGCGATATGTTCATGAACTATATGGATTATACCGATGATAAATGCATGATGCTCTTCACAACCGATCAGCGCAGCCGGATGGACCAGGCTATCCAGGCGTACCGGTTTAAGCTTGAAGAAGCTGATTCGTCTGTACTGCCGGTTACCCCGCTTGCAACAGATATCAGGATTGCAAACATTGATTCACCGGCAGGAGTTGTTTGCAGCAAAACTATTTTACCGGTTATCCTTGTGCAGAATAATGGCAGCAATACCGTTACCGGGTTTACGGTTAACTATCGCCTGGATGAAGACACCCTGCTGCTTCAGTATGACTGGAACGGGACATTAAATCCAAATACAGAGGTTAAAATAAATTTACCTTCGATGCTGATTTCAGATGACCTGCATACCTTTATTGCTTCTGTTACTAACGTTAACGGAGGAAGTGATGATTATGCAGCCGATAATTTCAAGACGCGCAGCTTCCTGTATGCACCGGGTAAATACAGCTGCCCTGAAAACCCTGAAACCCCGGAGATTTCCATTCTCCCTAACCCGGCAGGAGAATCCATCAGCATCGAGCTGAAATATAAAGAAGCGCAAAAAGCTACATTGAGCATTTACAATGTGCTTGGAAAAAGAGTGTATACGATCGATTATCTTGACTCGCAGGGAGAGTTTTTAGATGTATATGTAAGCGGGCTTGCTAACGGCATTTATGTTGTTGAGGTTAAAACTTTCAACAAACAGGCAAGTCAAAAATTAGTGATAAATCATAATTGAGAAACCATGACGGTTCTTCCTTCTTTTCTTAAAAAATCTTCCACAGATACTGATTTAAAAAACATTGCTTTTAAAATTGAAGGCGGTGAAAGGATAGATGCAGGCGAAGGACTGCTTCTTTTTAAGAAAGGAGAAATCGGGTTTCTCGGAATGCTTGCCAATCTGGTGAGAGAGCGCAAGAATGGAAAGGTTACTTATTTTAACCGTAACTTTCATATTGAACCGACTAATGTTTGTGTCTTTACATGCAAGTTTTGTTCTTATTCCCGGCTTTATAAAAACAGGGAACAAGGCTGGGAACTTTCTAAGAAAGAAATCATTGATCGTGTAAAGTCATACCATGATATTCCCGTAACGGAAGTTCATATTGTCGGAGGTGTGCATCCGAAGCTCGATCTTGATTTTTTTTGTGATGTGCTCAAAGAGATCAAAACAATTCGTCCGGGTATGCATATTAAAGCTTTTACTGCCGTGGAGCTTGATTATATGATCCGCAAAGCAAAACTGAGCTATGAAGAAGGGTTAAAAAAATTGATTGAAAACGGGCTGGATTCAATTCCCGGTGGCGGGGCTGAAATTTTTGATGAAACTGTGAGAGAAGAAATCTGCGGAGATAAATGCACATCCGGTCAATGGCTTGAAATTCATGCAACCGCTCACAGGCTTGGCTTACATTCCAATGCCACCATGTTGTATGGTCATATAGAAAACTATGAACACAGGATTGATCATCTTGAACGCCTGCGTCAACTGCAGGATAAGACGGGTGGGTTCAATACATTTATTCCTCTTAAATTCCGGAACAGGGACAATGACATGAGCTATGTGAAAGAATCCACTATGGTTGAAGATTTAAAAAATTATGCAGTGTCGCGAATTTATCTCGATAACTTTCCGCATATCAAAGCATATTGGCCTATGATAGGACGCAGCACTGCACAGATTTCTCAATCCTTTGGCGTGGATGATATTGACGGAACTATTGATGACAGCACAAAAATCTATACCATGGCCGGAGCTGAAGAGCAATCTCCTGCACTTACCACTCAGCAGCTTGTGCAATTGATAAAGGAAGCCGGGCGCGTCCCCGTTGAAAGAGATACGCTTTATAATGAAATCAAAAATTATAAAGAAGTAAATTCAGCAACCCCGGTTATTTTATCCTGACGCTCAAAGAATAAATTTTTCCAATTATTTTTTTATCTCACGGGGAATCCATTTCTTTATAGAATGAATTTTGAAAGCGATCTTGCCGAGAAGCTCAAAGCAACCGGTTTGCTGAATGATGAACAGCATCAAAAGATTTCTGATTACAATGCCGAGAAACTTTTTTCACTCAATTTTGAATTAAGGACACTTCTCTATAGTGGAGTATTACTGGCCAATACCGGCTTTGGAATTTTGATCTATAAAAATATTGATTCCATAGGCCACAACCTGATCATCGGAATAATTGCCTTATTATGCAGTGGCTGCTTTGCCTATTGTTTTTACAAACGCAGCCCCTACTCCAACCTTTTGGTTGAATCACCAAATGCATTTTTTGATTATATACTTTTATCAGGCTGTCTTTTGTTTTTGACGCTTGAAGGATATTTACAATTCCAATATCACATTTTCGGAGAACGCTATGGCATTGCGACATTAATTCCGGCTGTTTTATTTTTTACACTTGCTTACTTTTTTGATCACAAAGGTGTGCTCAGCATGGGTATTACTGCTTTATGCGCCTGGGTTGGAATTACAGTAACTCCGCTTGACCTGCTTTCTAAAAACGATTTTTCAGGGGAGCGTTTTATTTATTCGGCATTAGGCACAGGGATCGTTTTGATGGCGGCTGCTTTTATTTCAAGTGACCGCAACATTAAAAAGCATTTTAGTTTTACTTATTTAAACTTTGCTGCTAATATGATGTTCATTGCTGCCTTATCGGGAATTTTCAGCTCAGCTTTCAGCTTAATTTATTTACTGGTTCTCGGAGCGCTTGTATATTTTTTCATCCGCTATGCCCGCCAGGAAAAATCATTCTATTTCCTGCTGATTTCTGTAATTTATGGTTATATCGGGTTTACGTGGGAACTATTCCACTTACTTGCAAAGATCGGCCTGGATTTTACTTTTTCTATACTGGGTTTTGCATATTTTATTTTGTCATGTATGATGATTATAAAATTTCTAAAAAACTATAAATCATTTTTTAAAACAGATGATCATTTACAATAAGGAATGGCTGGATAATTTAAGGATACAGGAAACTGCGGAGAAATGGTTTCGCAAATCTTTTATCAGTGTATTGCAGTTGAATACAGTCAAAGAACAATTTTTCTGCGGGTATAAGCATACCAACCTGTTTGTGAGAATCGGTTTGTTTTTATTCACGTTAATTCTGGCCAATAGTTCTATCGGGCTGGTCATATTATTTCTCGATCAATCGGTGAAAAGCTTTGGTATTATTTTTTTAGTTTTTGCAGGCATAATATGGTTTGTTCTGGAAAAATTTATAAAAGAAAAAAAATATTTCCGGAATGGCATTGATGACATGCTTTTGTATGTTTCACTTTCTTACTTTATTTCCGGAATATGCGTGATAGTATTCCAGGCAACAGATTCAGTGAACCTGGATAATGCATTACTTATTGGCATCATCGTTCTGCCTGTTTTGATAATTTCTGCAATTCGTTTTACCGACACGTTTACCAGCGTGCTTGCATATGTATGTTTTCTGCTGATTGTTTTTATCCTCGTTCACAAATCTGGAAGTATCGGCAAGGCTTTGATGCCATTTGTTTTTATGATTGTTTCGCTCCTCGTTTATCGGATTATAACCAAAATGAAAAAAACAGGGCGGAAACATTACTGGCAAAATTGTTTCAGCACAGTTGAAACAGCTTCGCTGATAACCCTCTATGCTGCAGGAAATTATTTTGTGGTTCGCGAGTCCTCTGCATTGCTGCTTGATCTTGCATTACAACCCGGAGACGATATTCCGTTTGCAATTATTTTTTATATCCTTACGCTTGCCGTTCCGGTTGCCTATATTGTGACGGGGATCCGAAATAAAGACAGAATTATTTTGCGTACAGGAATAATTCTTTGCGCCCTCGCTTTTGTTACCTATCGCTATTATTATCATTTTATGGATGCTGAAATTGCCATGATATTAGCAGGGACCTTTCTTATTGCAGTTTCATGGTTTGCGATAAAAAAACTAAAAACTCCCCGGAACGGCATTACTTTTAAAGATACCGGTGACGGGCCTTCTTTCATGGAAGCCGAATCGCTTGTTATTGCGCAAACATTCGGGCAGCACGCGCCAAAGAAAAATGATATTGAATTTGGCGGAGGAAGTTTTGGCGGTGGCGGTGCAGGAGGAACTATTTAATGCAGTTTCTTTTTATACATGATTTTTTTAGCTTTGCCCAAATGCCCGGGTATCATCGAAGACATACATTTATAAATTTATTTTTTAATTTTCCCTCTTATTATCAAAGATAAAAATGATACAGAACCCTGTTATTTGTGTTAAGGCATTACATCTTAAAAAATTATACAAATGAAACCAAGGATCTTTATCGGGTCATCCACTGAAGGATTAAAAATCGCTGCATTCGTAAAAAAAACTCTCGAAAATGATTTTGACTGTGTGATCTGGAATGATGGAAATGTATTCGGATTAGGGGTTGCTTATCTTGATTCCTTGCTGAGAGCGGGAAGTATGTTCGACTTCGGAATTTTAGTCGCCACCAAAGATGACAAAACCACGTCAAGGAAAAAAGAGTCTGATTCACCCCGCGATAATGTTGTTTTTGAATTTGGTTTGTTCATGGGCAGGCTGGGTAAATTCAGAACACTGATATTACTGGAAGAGGACGCCAAACTGCCCAGTGATATGAAAGGCATTCACATTTCTGAATACTCACGTAATAAAAACGGGACAGCCACTGCCTCCTTAAAACATGAACTTGAAGTCATTCGCACCCACATTAACGAACGGTATAAATTGCAGGAATTGGGCTTGCTTCCATCTACCGGTGTTGCGATGGGCTATTACAGCAATTTTGTAGGAAGAGTTTGCAAATACCTCAGGGAAAAACAAACTGATATAATTGATAACGTAACATATTCCTCTTTTGAAGTTCAGATAGTGATTCCCGATTCTCTTGAAAGCGATATGCAGGCAAGGGCTTCAGAATATTTCAATTCACATGGATTTATGAAGCACACGTTTATTCCTTCTGCCGACAGGAAAATAGAAACCGTAATTGCACCCGATAAAAACCAACCCGGCAAATTGCTCATTTGCGATATGCCAACGGGTCTGACGCCTTTGTCTGATGCTATTGAAATGTATTTACAAAAAGGACACGTTGGTAAATCCAAAGAGCAGGTACTCATCGAGGCGCGTGAGCTGAATAATTTCGTTGCTGTGCTGAAAGCTAAAGTAAATGAAAATGCTTTTAGCAGGAAAGCAGTAAAATTTTATGATGAGAAAGGCGTAGAAATATCCTGAAACCGTAACCGGATTTTTATTCACAAACTATAACATAAATTAAACCCGTATGCCCTTAACAATTGTTTTCGTACATGGATGGAGTGTTACCAACCTCGATACCTATGGTGAGCTTCCGCAGCGCCTGCGCAACGCGGGAGAAGCAAATAATATGGATATGAAGATCGAGGAAATTTTCCTCGGCAGGTATATCAGCTTCCATGACGAGGTTCGTGTTGCCGATGTTTCAAGAGCATTTGAAGCAGCGGTAAATGATCAGCTTGCCGCGCTGTTAAAAAGCAGCTCGCGCTTTATCTGTATTACGCATTCAACAGGAGGACCCGTAATTCGTGATTGGTGGAACCGGTACTATCCTTCAGGAGGAAAAACCTGTCCGCTGAGTCATTTGATTATGCTTGCACCGGCAAATTTCGGATCTGCCCTTGCCCAGCTTGGCAAAAGCAGGGTGAGCAGGCTGAAGTCATGGGCAGAAGGTATTGAGCCCGGACAAGGCGTATTGGACTGGCTGGAATTAGGAAGTAAAGAAGCGTGGCTGCTTAACAAAGAATGGATTTCGGGAAACCGCATGGTTATCAATGATTCGTCTGTTTTCCCATTTGTTATTACCGGGCAGGATATAGACCGCAGCTTATATGATCACTTGAATTCCTACACAGGTGAAATCGGGTCGGATGGTGTGGTGCGCGTGGCAGCCGCTAACTTAAATTCAAGATACGTAAAGCTGGAGCAAGTTAGGAAAAATGATGTGTTCACCGGGCTGGAAAAAACTGAATTTAAAGAATCACCCGAAACAGCACTAAGAGTATTGCACAAAAAATCTCATTCAGGAGATGATATGGGCATAATGAAAAGCGTGAAGGCAAACCCGGATGATAAAGCAAGCGATGAAACGGTAAAGGCTATTTTAGATTGCATTCGTGTAAAAAACATAAAGGATTACCAGGATCTTTGCGGGCATTTTAAAGATGAAACGAAACAAACACAGGAGGATCCCGATGAAAAGATAGAGCAGATAGACCGCAGAATTTTACCGGACCGTACTTTTATTCATGACAGGTTCTCGATGGTTATTTTCAGGTTAATTGACAGTGATGGCAACCCTGTTAGTGATTTCGACCTGCTGCTCACCGCAGGCGAAGATAATGATCCCGACCATCTTCCCGAAGGGTTTTTGGCTGACCGCCAGCGAAACCACCTGAGCCCGGAGATCATCACCTATAATTTTAATTATGATATTATGAAAGGATCTCCTGAAATTAAAAAAGACGGAAAAGTCCTTCGTAATGAAATTAAAGGGACCACCAAACTGGGGCTTCAGATTGATCCCCGTCCTAAAGCAGGTTTTGTCAGGTTTTCTGCGTGCGGCATAGAAGCTTCTGAAGAGCTGCTTGACATCGTATTAAAGCCCAATAGCACCACCCTCATTGAAATTTGTTTATATCGTAAAGTAAGCAATGAGGTTTTCCGCCTGGTAGATTTCAATGACAGGCTGGCGGATGATGGAAGTTTCAAGGATATGAAGCCGGGTGATATTATTATAACATAAAATAATATAATGACTTGCGATGAACCTGTAAAAAATGGATTTCATCAATAGAAAGGAATACTGCGGCCAACGTAAAGAAAATTGCACCATAAAAAAAACCTCCCCGTTTTCGGAGAGGTTTTTAATTTTTAAATCAATCATCCTGTCAGTTCAGCACAATTATTTTTTTCACTGCATTTGAATTTTCGCCTTTTAATTGCAGGAAATAAATTCCGGAAGCAAAACCTGCAGCGGAGATTTTCATAGAATGAATTCCCGGGTTCATTATTTGAGCAGCGTTGCTAAAGACTGTTCTGCCCAAATGATCAGTAAGCAGGATAGAAATTTGCTCCTGCTCCTGCTGATTCCAGCTTATGATAAATGCGTCTGTTGCCGGGTTAGGATAAACCGTGAGTAATGATTCATGCTCCAGTTGTCCCATTCCTACTGTATTAACTACTATAGTAAAATAAGTCGTATCCTGGCAAGTGCCGTTGCTTACTATAAGCATCACGATATACGTTCCGTCAGCAGTGTAGGTGTGAACTACAGGTCCCTGGCCCGTTGTATTAGTGCCATCTCCGAAATCCCAAAACCAGGAAGTTGCACCAATTGAATTATCAGTAAAAGTATAAGTTGATGAAATATTGGAAGACGAAAATGCTGCTGTCGGAGCGGCAATCACATCAACATTTAAAGGTGTCCGCGCACTGATGCACGGAGGGCCCTGCAGTTGCCAATCGTAGAAATAATAATAATACCCCGCGACACCTGCATTAGTTCCTGTTATAGATACCACACCTGAAAGTGTATAAGGAAAAACAGCACCTCCCTGGTTGCGGAAAAGATTCACATTGCCTTCGCATCCAAGCTCCAGGTCAGTGCCAACAGGCAAATCAAAATTAAGAGTAACAATGCTCATTCCGTCAGGAAGGTTTACAGTAACCGAATCTAACATGTTGCTCACGTTATCCATCAGTGTAATGGTTCTGTCCCCGGCACCCTGCGCATATACCTTTACCGAAATTAATTTTACAGGAGCATAACAATCAAATATAAGATCATGGTAATTGTTAAAAGTAAAAATGCTTCCTGCACTGAACGTGTTATCAGGAGGTCCGGCAGATTGCTGCGCAGGATAAACATCGCTTTCCACATAATAAGTTGTGTTGCTGCTGAGAGGAGGAGTGGTAAATGTTGTTCCTGCGTAGAGGGGCGTTCCGCCTGTTGCCACATCATACCACATGAGTGTGTCATTCCCCGAAGCTGTTAAATTCACGGAAGTGTTCTGACAGATAGTAGTATCAGTTGTAACAGGTGCCGAAGGCAGGCTGATGGTTATATAAGCAGTTTTAATCACGGAGTCTGTTCCGCATGGGCCACCGTCAGCAATGAGCTTAACATCGAACGTTCCGCTGGTGGTATAGATGTGCGATGGATTAGCAGCGGTACTGCTGCCCCCGTCACCAAAATCCCAGACATAGCTGCCTGCATTATTACTTGCGTTTGTAAAATAAACTGTTGCCGGCAATTGGCAGTATGTGGTCAGTGGAGAGCTGAAATCGCTGGTAACGCCCGGAATAAATGCTGCCCCGACTCCTACGGCATGCCAGGCATTGGTAGTGGCAATTACTTCGGGTGTGCAGGGGCCAAACAAATCAATGGCTGCCTGTATGGAATAATAGCGTGCATCTGCATACTCCGCATTCGGAAAAAGATACGTGGCCCAGGTTCTGTATAAAATTGCCGCTGCATTGTCAATCCCTATGTCTGTTACATTATAGGAATTTCCAAGATCATTAGTGCCGCTGCCGCCTTCTGTAAGAAGGTAAAACCAGAAATTTAACACCCCGCTGTTGTTATGCACTTCATTTGGTGCATTCCAGTAAAGCCCGTCATAGCAATCGGGGTTATCGTATTGATTCGGGTTCGCCATGTTGCGGAAAGGAGTCCCTCCTATTTCATTACCGATAAACCAGTCAATAGAAGCCGGCTGCTTTCCAAAGTAGCGGATGGCATTTCCCATGCAGTCGCTGAACCCTTCATTCATAGCGCCTGATTCATCCGCATAAATGAGACCGGCAGTATGTTCGGTAACGCCATGCGAGATCTCATGCCCGGTTATTTCTAATGACGTAAGAGGTGTATAGCCGCCTCCACCGTCACCATACGTCATTTCAGTGCCGTCCCAGAAAGCATTAACATAACCTACATCATAGTGTACATAGCTCAGAAGTTTCTGCCCGCTGTCATCAATACTGTTCCTGCTGAACTTCAGCATATAAAAATCATACGTCATTTCAGCTCCCCAATGTGCATCTGTTGCGTATTCATCCTGCTGGGCATTTGCATTATCCCAGAAATTATCTGTATCTGTAAAATCGGTATTTATATAGTTGGTCCCCTGCTCAAGATTGTAGGTTTCAACTCCAAGCCCTCTTGCCGTTTCACGCAAACGAAATGAATTCGGGCTTACACTGTCGGTAGTAATAGTCCTGTTCCCGCTGTATGCCGTAACAGCAGTGCCTGTGGCATCGGCATCATGAATACGGTTAAGCTTGTAAATAACCTGCCCCGAAACTGCATCCACAAATACATATTCACGATCAAGCGGCTCCTGCGCATATATATCAAACTTATAGCACAGGCGGTAGTTTTCCGCGGTATATTTTCCGTTTTGAGGGGCATACACCAATTCCCCTTTGGGATACCAAGTGGCGGAAGGATCTTTATTCACCTGTTTTATTTGCTGTTCCCATGCAGGTATTTGCCAGCGATATGTTTTTGCATTCATATTGCTGATTGCATAATTTAACGCTGCCGGCTTTGCAATACGGGCATTTGCGGAAGCATTCATTTTATCAAACAACAAACCGTTCATTGAGGTGATCAGATTATTTTTCACATGAACAATATACATCGTTCCTTCAACAGGGATTCCATTTACAGTTTGCCGGTAACGGTAATGAATATACCCAAGCTTGTCAGCGGATGTGTTGATCAATTTAAACCCGCTTGCAGATGGTAAGGTAAAATGGCTGTTTGTCCATCTTTCAAATGTGTTAAACGGGATTTCAGATCCCTCCCGGAATTTTATATACTCCGGAACTGAAGTATTTTCGGATATTCTGATTTGCTGCGCCCCTGGAATTAAACGCTGTGCCTCATTGCCCGTTACTTCCATTGCAGAAACGCCAATACATGTAACCGAAAGAAGCGCGAATAAAATGTAAATAATTTTTTTCATCTCGAGTTTGTTTGTTTTTAAAATTGTTGAACTATTAGTTGTTTTTTGAAACAAGTCGCTATTTTACAATTTTTTTTCAAACCCCCTGACAAAATAATTCTTATTGTTAAGAAAATCCAATAAATGTTAATAAATGATCATGTTCCCCACCGTCAATAATCAGTTCTTTTTACTTTCCTTTTCTTTTTCGATCCAGCGGTTCATTTTTCCTTCAAGCACCGCAAGGGGCAGGCAACCGTCACTTAATATTTCATTGTGAAATTTACGAATGTCAAACTTCTGGCCGAGTGTATTTTGCGCTTTTTTGCGAAGCTCCCTGATTTTTAATTGGCCGATCTTATATCCGAGCGCCTGTCCGGGAATTGCCATATAACGTTCAATTTCTGAAACAATAGCTTCTTCACTTTCTCCTTCGTTGTCCAATGAAAACTGAATAGCCTGTTCGCGGGTCCATCCCTTAGCATGGATACCCACATCGACTACCAGGCGGATAGCGCGGTGCATTTCTTCGCTCAATGCAGCAAAATACTGGTATGGATCTGAATAAAGACCCAGTTCTTTTCCAAGTGACTCCGTATACAGCGCCCAGCCTTCCCCATAAGCGCCATACCATATAAAACGCCTGAACATCGGCAAAGAGTCATTTTCAATGGTGAGCATATTCTGAAAATGATGTCCCGGAATCGCTTCATGCAGGAATAAATCCTCCATCCCAAATGTGTTAAACTTTTTTACATCCGGAATGGGGACATAAAAAATTCCGGGGCGTGAACCATCGGCAGTTCCCTGGTTGTATTCAGCGCTGGCACTTGCTTCACGGAATTTTTCTGTTTGACGAATTTCAAAAAGAGATTTAGGAACCTTATCAAACAACTTAGTTATGTGAGGTTCCATCATATCCTGTATGTTGCGAAATGAATCAAGAACCTGTTTCGGAGAATGAAAAGGAAAGAATTTTTTATCCGTATTCATGTACTTAAAAAATGATTTCAGGTCACCTTTATATCCTGTTTCTGTTTTTATTTTTTCCATTTCTGCACGCAACCTTTTCACTTCACTCATTCCAAGGTTGAAAATAGAGTCTGATGTCAGCGAAGTTGTGGTCCAGTATTTTATTAAATAGCTATAACGCTCTTTTCCGCCCGGAATGGCGCTGATTCCCGCACTCACTCTGCATTGCGGAACATATTCGTCTTTAAAAAAATCATACAGTTTTTTGTAAGAAGGAATAATTTGTGAGATAATTGCCCGGGTGTACAATGAATCCAAACGCTTTTTATCCGGTGCAGAAAATGAAGCGGGAAAGTTTTTTACAGGCATGCAGAAAACATTTTCTTTCACATCATTTGTTACCATAGCTTTCATCTGCGGCAGCACACGTTCCATTAAAATTTTCGGATTGGTAATTCCCAAAGAAATTCCTTTTCGCATATTAACAATTGCAGTATCACACCAGGAATAGAATCCGCTTATCCTGCCAAGAAAATTCTCATAATCCTTTACCGTTTTAAAAGGCTGGTTGCTTTGCCCCGAGCCCAACTGCCCCATCGTGAGCGGCAGGCTCCAAAACTGGTTTATCGGAAGCAGGTTATCCGGAAAATTGAAGCCTTCCAAACCAGTTTGCAAATCCCACTTCAGAATATCATAGCTCATTTGATCATTTGACGAAAGCGAGTCGCGGTTAAAAGTGTTTAACTCTTCAAGGTAATGGCTGTAAAAGGTCTTGATTTTTTCACGATAGCCATCGCTGATGTCAACCGGCAGCATATCATTATAACGGTTATCTCCATTGGCAGTTGCTTCAAGCGGAAAGAGTTTCATGCGCTCATCAAAATAACGCTGCAAAAAATCAGTCATATTATTTTGAGAAATTTGGGCTTCTTTATTTTTTTCTTTTACCGGCTGGCAACTGTTAAAAACCAGGATAACTGTAAAGAATAAAAGGATGATTTTTTTCATATATTAAGAAATTAATCTCCGAAAATAACAATTAGCTCTACATCCTTCCGGCTAAAACCAGATTTTACATTTTCATGTTATATACTTGCGAAAACTGCTTACAATAGATTTATTCCGGCAGTTCAGCCAAATATTTTAACTTTGTAATCATTCAAACAGACTTTTGAAAATGGAAGAAACAGTAAAGCTCGAGCAGGACTTTGAAGCAAAAATTAAGAAAGGCATTACCATTGAACCTAAAGACTGGATGCCAGACAGGTATCGCAAACAGTTAATCAGGATGATGTCCCAGCATGCTCATTCAGAAATTGTAGGCATGTTACCGGAAGGGAATTGGATAACACGCGCCCCCAGCTTATCGCGAAAAGTTTCTTTGATTGCAAAAGTTCAGGATGAAGCGGGGCATGGGTTATACATTTACAGCGGAACTGAAACTCTTGGAATTGACCGCAAAGAAATGGTTGCACAATTACACAGCGGAAAGGCAAAATACTCAAGCATTTTTAATTATCCCACTTTGACGTGGGCGGATATTGGGGCAATCGGCTGGCTGGTAGATGGAGCCGCTATAGTTAATCAAACTGCCCTTGCAAAATGTTCCTATGGTCCTTATGCACGTGCAATGCTGCGTATTTGCAAAGAAGAAAATTTTCATCACAAGCAGGGTTACCAGATACTTGCCATCATGATGCAGGGAACAAAAGAGCAAAAAGAAATGGCGCAGGATTCTGTGAACCGTTTTTGGTGGCCTTCGCTCATGATGTTTGGGCCGTCAGATAAAAATTCCCCGAACAGTGAGGAATTATTACGATGGAAGGTGAAATTATATTCCAATGATGAATTGCGGCAGCGTTTTATTGACCGCACAGTGCCGCAGGCAGAAGCAATAGGAATAAAACTTCCTGATGAAAAGTTGAAACAAAATCCTGAAACAAAACATTATGAGCATGGAGAAATTAACTGGGAGGAATTTAAAGCAGTCGTAAGCGGAAATGGCCCATGCAATAAGCAACGAATGAAAGCACGCATTGATGCCGATGCAAAAGGGAAATGGGTGCGGGAAGCAGCGGAAGCGTATGCACGAAAAAATAGAAATTGAATTTTCATCAATTATCAGAAAAGAAAAAACAGAATCGACTCCATAATTTGAAATCCGCCTGAGGCGGATGGAATTTGAAAATTAAAATTTATGTCAGAAGGCAATAACAGTGACACCCAGTGGCAACTCTGGGAAGTTTTCACCCAGGAAAAATCCGGTGCCCCGCATGAACATGCCGGAAGTGTTCGTGCCGCAGATAAAGAAATGGCATTGTTAAATGCACGTGATGTGTACAGCCGCAGAAAAGAAGCAGTAAATATCTGGGTAGTGCTTGCAGAAAATATTGTTGCATCCACACCGGAAGATGTCGGACCTTTTTTTGATCCTGCAAATGATAAAATTTATCGCAATCCGAATTTTTATAAAACTCCGGAGGGGATAAAACAAATTTAAATTTCAAATTCCAATGATCAAATTCCTCCGAAGGAGTCCATACGGGCAATTAACAAATACTAAAGTCTTGAAATCCGCCTGAGGCGGATGGAAATTGAAAATTATCAAATGAAAGAATCGCTCTTCGAATACTGCCTTCGCCTTGGTGATACAAGTTTAATTCTCGGCCATCGTTTATCTGAATGGTGTGGCCATGGACCTATTTTGGAGGAAGATATTGCAATGGCAAATTTATCTCTCGATCTAATTGGCCAGTCGCGAATGATTTTATCCTATGCAGGAGAAACAGAAGGCAAAGGACGAACTGATGATGATCTTGCCTATCATCGCGATGCCATGCAATATAGAAATGTGTTGCTCGCTGAACAGCCGAATGGTGATTTTGCATTAACAATGACACGCCAATTTTTTATAAGCGTTTATAATTTTTATTTATACGAGGCACTTAAAAAAAGTAAGGACAAAAACATTGCAGCTTTCGCTGAAAAATCTTTGAAAGAAGTTATTTATCATGTCAGGCATTCATCTGATTGGATGCTTCGGCTCGGTGACGGAACAGAAGAAAGCCATGCACGTGCGCAAAATGCGGTGGATGATCTCTGGATTTTTACGGATGATCTTTTCCAAATGGATCACGTGGATGAATTGTTGATTAAAGAAGGCATTGCAGCTGATCTGAATATAATAAAAGCTAAATGGAAAGCTCATGTGGAGGAGGTTTTGAAAAAAGCTGCATTGAGTTTTCCGCAGATAAATAATTTTATGCGGACAGGAAGCCGTGAAGGGAAGCATACGGAGCATCTTGGATATATTTTAGCAGAAATGCAATTTTTACCGAGAGCATATCCGGATGCAAAGTGGTAAGAAAATTTAATTTTCAAATTCCAATTTTCAAGGGATTCGTTAAATTGCAACAGTGAAAACATCAACAATATCAAGAGAGGTAATCTGGAATCTGTTAAGGCAGGTTAAAGACCCTGAAGTGCCGGTTCTTGATATCGCTGAGTTGGGTGTACTAAGAGATGTTACCTTCAATGAAGATAGAATTTTAATTACCATCACTCCCACTTATTCTGGCTGTCCTGCAATGAATGCTATTGAACAGGAAATAAAAAGCACATTGAAAGAAAATGGAATTGAAAATTTTTCCATTAAAACAATTTTTTCTCCGGCATGGACTACCGATTGGATGACCGATGACGCAAAGCAAAAGTTAAAAGATTACGGCATTTCACCTCCTTCACAGACTGCTGAACAACGTATTCAATCGCTTTTGGAAGGAAAATCAAAAACGGTTCAGTGCCCTTTTTGTAACTCAACTGAAACAAAAATTACCAGCGCATTTGGTTCTACTGCATGCAAGGCTTTACATTATTGTAATAATTGTCATCAGCCGTTTGAAGAATTCAAATGTCATTAGTATAAAATTCCAAATCACAATGATCAATTTTCAATTCTTCAATTGTAACTTATATTTGAAAATTTAAAATTTAAATTTAACTTATGTCTTTTATCATTTCAGAAACGGAAGGCGCAGTTTTAAAAATTAAGCTCAATCGCCCTGACAAATTCAACAGTTTTAATCGTGATATGGCTTTGCAAATGCAGGAGGCATTGGATAAGGCAGCAAGTGATAAGGCAGTTCGTGCAATTTATATCACAGGCGAGGGAAAAGCTTTTTGTGCCGGCCAGGATTTGGGAGAGGCAATGGATGCGAATGGGCCGGGATTAGAAAAAATTGTTTTTGAGCATTACAATCCTATTATTAAAAAAATTCGGTTCATTGAAAAACCAATTGTGTGCGGTGTAAATGGCGTTGCAGCAGGCGCAGGTGCAAACATTGCATTGGCATGTGATATAGTAATTGCAGCAGCATCGGCAACATTTTTACAGGCTTTTGTAAAAATTGGTCTTATACCCGATAGCGGGGGAACTTTTTTTCTGCCACGGTTAATCGGATTTCAAAAAGCTTCTGCCCTGATGATGCTTGGAGAAAAAGTTTCGGCAAATGATGCTTTGCAAATGGGAATGGTTTACAAAGTTTGTGAGGATGATAAACTTCAGACAGACGCCATGCTGATAGCAAAGACATTATCAGAAATGCCCACCAAAGGAATCGGGCTGACCAAACGTTTGCTGAATGATTCCATGTCTAACACGTTGGAAGAACAATTAGGAAATGAAGGAAAGCTGCAGGTGGAAGCAGCAAAGAGCTACGATTTCAATGAAGGTGTAAAAGCATTCCTGGAAAAAAGGAAACCTGTTTTTAAAGGAGAATGAGACATTAAAAAATCATTTGCATTTTTCAATCTGCTCCTTTTCTTTGATTAATTGATCTTCAAATGCCGCCACTTTATTTTCAGGAAGGAGAATCATTCTTTTGGCCTGCTCAGCAAATTCTGATGATGAAATGCTTTTCTTTAAATTCCGGGAAGGGAAATTAATATTTGCCAGGTCAGCAAGCGTATAAAAAATATCTTCACCCGCTATAATTTTTTTGTTTTTGTTTTTTAAAAGGCCTGAAACTTTCTCCGGGTAACCTGCATTAAAAGGTTCATTTGTATAAACAAAAAACGGAACGCGGAAACTTGCTTCGGTAAAGGTTGCTCCGTGTCCTGTCAGATTCCTGCAGTCATCAAACAAATCCTCACCGTGATCCGATGTATAAAGCAGGCAGCCTGTCCTGCCTGCTGAATTCATAAGAGAAATTAAACTGTCGAGCATGAAATCCTGGTACAGAATACTGTTGTCATAATAGTCTGTCACCTGCAGTTTTGAACGAACATTGTAATATCCTTCCTTGGTAAGTTTAGCAGCATGATCTTTTCCGAACACATTAAATGAAGGCGGATAACGTTCCTCATACTTGAGATGATTCCCATTGAGGTGGACAATAAAAAACAAGTTTTCATTTTGCAATAAAAGACTTTTGAACTGCGGCAGCAATACTTCGTCATAACTTTCTGTAATGCTTTTAAATCCCATCGTGCAGTAAATGCTGTCAGCATCTTCCATGTGAATTCTTAACCGTGAGGCATCATCTTTTTGATTGCTGATCCAATAAGTTTTAAAACCGGCTTCAGAAAATAAATGCAAAATACTTTTGCATTTAGAATGATCTTCATAGTTTGCTGCTCCCACCGGTGTCAGCATAATCGCCAGTGATTTAAGCGTTGAATTATGCGAAGTGATGGCGTCATCAAAAAAAACAATTGATTTTCTTTTATCCAATCGTGGAGTTGTCTGGCGTTCGTATCCATAGGCTGACCAGTTCTTTTTCCTGCAGGATTCTCCAATTACTAAAACGACAATTTTTTTTATTGAATCGTTGTCTGCATAAACCGCATGAAAAGAAAACTTTGAGGCAATCTTCCGGTTCTGTGCAAGTTTTTTTGCTTCGCCCTTATATGAAGAAACAGCATTGTAACAATAAACAGGGTAGCATTCTTCTTTAATAATTTCCCTGAAGAAAGCGTGATAACCGAATTTTTCATAACGGATAAAATAAGTAAGCGAAATAATAAAAAGTACCAGGCTTACCAGCAGGCTTCTCCATGCAAATTTTTTATTCAGTTTTGACGGAATAAATTTAGCAATAAGAATAAAAATCAAAAGGAAAATTATTAAGGTCACCATTACCGGCATTTTGTATCCTGTTATAAATTCATTTGCCTCCTTGTGATTAGTATTAATTATTGCTGCATAGGTATTGACACTGAGGCGTGCTTTATAAAAAATCAGCATCCCCAATGAAAAACTGCCAGGAACAAGAGATATAATACAGGCTATCCACGTCAATAATTTTAATTTATTTCTGAAAATAAATAATAGAGGGAGGAAAAAACATATTGATAACAGGAGTGTAAAAAAACGGTGGGCAAAAGTGAGGTAATCGATTGTAAAGGTGAAATACAAATCCGGCAGAAGATAAATTACCGGCAATAGAAAAATCCAAAAATTTTTAAGGGAATATAGTCTTTCTGAAAAGCTACTTTTAACCATTTCAATTTTCCACTATTACCAATCCGGCTTTCTTTTAATTTTTTAAAATGGTTGCAAAGCTATTAAATTCATTTCTTGATGAAATTTGTAAACTTTTGTTCAACTTTACGGAAATTCTTTAAAAAAAGAACCGTTCGGAAAATGAGTGAAAAAATTCAAGTAGGTATTGTTGGCTCAGGCGCCATGGGTTCGGGGATTGCACAGGTTGCCGCAATGGCAGGGCACAAAGTAATTATTTCCGATAGTAATTCTTTAGCCCTTGAAAAATCGAAAACCGGTATAAATGCCTCGTTGAATAAATTGATTGAGAAACAAAAACTTTCTGAGCAAGCTTCAAAAGATGTATTGCAAAAATTAAACTATTCAGAAAATTTACATTCATTTTCTGAATGCGGGTTGGTCATTGAAGCTATCATTGAAAATCTTGAAATCAAGAAAAAAGTTTTTGCTGATGTTGAAAAAATTGTTCCAGGCAATTGCATCCTTGCCACCAATACTTCTTCTCTCTCCATTGCCTCCATTTCGTCAGCATGCAAAATACCCATGCGTGTTTTGGGAATTCATTTTTTTAATCCTGCTCAAATAATGCCATTGGTAGAAATTATACCATCGCTTTCAACCGATGAATCTGTTTTAACTGAATCAAAAAAACTTATTGACAGTTGGGGAAAAACTTCAGTGATTGCAAAGGATACACCGGGGTTTATTGTGAACCGGATAGCCCGGCCATTTTATGGGGAGGCATTGCGAATTTTTGAAGAGAACCTCGCAGATGTTTCAACAATTGATTGGGCAATGAAAGAGTTTGGCGGTTTTAAAATGGGGCCTTTTGAGCTGATGGATTTTATTGGCAATGATATAAATTACAAGGTGACGGAGACGGTTTGGGAACAATTTTTTTACGATCCGCGGTACAAACCATCGCTTACGCAAAAAAGATTATTTGAATCCGGAAGATTTGGAAAAAAAAGCGGGACAGGATATTATGATTACTCAGCGGGAGCAAAAATTCCTGAACCTGAAAAAAATAATGACTTGGGAGAAAAAATATTTTTAAGGATATTTTCCATGCTTGTTAATGAAGCTGTGGAAGCGCTTTATCTTAATGTGGCCAGTAAAGAAGATATTGATCTTGCAATGGTGAAAGGAGTAAATTATCCAAAAGGGCTTTTAAAATGGGCTGACGAAACAGGATTAGAAAAAATTTATGATCAATTAAAAAATTTACAGGAAGAATATGGCGAGGATCGTTATCGTCCGAGCGTTCTGATAAAAAAAATGGTTTTGGACCGCAAGAAATTCTTCAGCTAAAAAGATTAGGGTCATCACCCAGCAAATTTCTTAAATCTGCGGTCTTTTTTGCCAGCTCTTTAATAAGCTTCAATTCTTCTTCTGATAAACCGGAATGTTTGTTTTCATTACTATTATCCGCACTGAATTTACGGTCGCTATCTTTTTGACTTGAATCAAAAAGAAGAAAAGAAAGTAATTTGTCAGACATAATCTGGCGGTCAACAGCATTCATATTGTTCATCATTCCCTGAACAATTTTTATTTGTTCGGTCACGCTCATATTTTTGGTGATTTTTCGGTTCATTGTAATGTATATTTTTTAAACAGGGATAAATTCAGACTTGCTGATATCCTCTGCGTTTTTGTTATTGGACTTAGCCCATGTAAAATGAAATGTCGCTCCCACGCCTTTTTCTGATTCCAACCATATCTGTCCTCCTTGTTCTTCTATTATTTTTTTAACAATCGCCAATCCGACACCGGTGCTTTCCACCTCATCCCGTGCATTTAACGTTTGAAAAATCACAAAAATTTTGTCATGAAATTGTTTTTCAATTCCGGGTCCGTTATCTGTAACTCTGAAATGCCAGAAATTTTTTTCTTCTTCTGCACTTACCTGGATTTTGATTTCACCCTTGTCATTATATTTGATTGCATTATTTACAAGGTTCATAAACACCTGCTGCAATTTGATTTTATCCGTATGAAGAACAGGAAGGTTATGATTGACTTCTATTTTACAATTGTCAGGGGGGCCTATGAGATCAAACGTCTCCTTTAAAAGATTTCTTGAATCGAAGGAAACATATTGCCCTTTATTTTTTCCAGCCTTTGAGTAATCAAGAATTCCGTTGATCAACGCTTCCATTCGAATTACCCTGCCTTTGATAATATTAAAATTCTGAACGGATGCCGGTGGCAAAGTCGCCCCGATATCTTCTTCAATCCACCCGGTTAAATTTCCAATTGCACGCAATGGAGCTTTCAAATCATGTGAAACGATGTATGCAAACTTGTCAAGCTCTTTATTGGTTTTTTCAAGATTACGGAGGTATTCTTCCATTTTTTCCTCAGCAGATTTACGTTCCGTAACATCGCTTTCAATTAAAATATATTTCACAATATTGTTATCCTTATCTAAAATGGGAGTAACATTTACCTGTATCCATACCTTTTGTCCATTTTTCTGATATTGCAGAAGTTCTTCGGTGCAACTTTCTTTAGTTAAAAGTTTTTGCCTTAATTGATTCTCCGTTTCACGACTTACTTCGTCCGTTGTAATCACCTCATTGGGATCTTTCCCGACAATTTCATCAAAAGAATAACCCATCAATCGTGTAAAACCATCGTTTACCCATTCAACAATTCCTTTGTTATCCGTAATAATTACCCCATTGTTTGTTTTGCTTGCCACCATGGAAAGTTTTTTCAACTCAACATTTTTTACTGAAAGCTCATTCTTTTTTGAAATTATATCCTGGATAATTTCATTTTTGCTTTTTTCAATATAATCTGATTGCGATGTTAAAACCAGCACCGCGACAACACCGGTCATTAAAAAATCGAGGTCAATTAATTGGGGTTCGGTTCCTATCAGATCATAAGAAGTCCAGTTCGTATATTGGTTGACAATAAAAAAATAAACAATGTGAATAATAGAAAGCAATGCCAGAATTTTCCCTCCTTTGTTGCCGATGAGCATGTATCCTGCAAGTATCAGCCCTGCCAGGTAAAACATGCCTGAATTGCGCACCCCTCCCTGGTAATAGGTAACAAGATGCAACAGGGTAAAAAGCAACAGCACTAAGCTCATATAAGCGAACCGCTGCTTTTTATGTATAAGCAGGCCAAAATAATTTGCAAAAAGCAATATAAAAAGAAATGATATTAATCCTTTTATCAGGAACGCGCCTGTAAGGAGTATAGAGGCCTGGTAAAGAAGAGCGAGATAAGCAATAAATGAAAACAGCGTGGTAATTTTAAATAGCCTGAAACGCTGATGAGATACCAGGTCATTCTCTGACAGCGTTTCACGAAACGATTCAAGAAGAAAAAATCTTTTTACCTGATTAAAATTCATTTATCCATATAATAACACACGTTATTTTGTATACGGCATGTATAGAAAAAGTTACAAGTGCTGATTTTAAATTTGGTTACTGAGCTTTAAAAAAGTCAAAAGCTTTACCCGATAAATTAAGTTTTATCGCACTTGCCTGCAAAAAATATAATGAATGGCTGTTAAAATCAATAAAAAATAAATCAGGAATTGCCGAATTCCGTGAGTTTCCAAAAATTATTCAACGTAGCAACAATATTGGTATAGTTTTCAAGTGAAATAGGTTTAATCATATAGCCGGCCACGTTTAAATCAAAAGCATCAGACCGGTCGCGTTCATCGCTCGAAGTAGTCATAATAAAAACACTGATTGATCTTAACACCTGGTCCGCCCTCAGCTCTCTTAAAAATTCAATCCCGTTCATTTTCGGCATATTTAAATCAAGCAAAATAATTTTTGGTGTGGGCTGAATTTTTTCCTTTCCATTCGTTCCTCTCAGCATATCAAGCGCTTCTAATCCGTTTCGTGCCTGGTAAAGTGTATAACTAATATCGCATTTTTTTAAAGCACGTTCCATCACCATTGCATCTACTGCATCATCTTCAACATGTAATATGCCTATAGGTTTATTGTCCACTCTGAAATTTTTAACTCACAAATATTGTAAGATTTTAATTGGTACGGAAAATTAAAAAATAAGATTCACTAATCGGGAAAAAAAAATTATAAAAACCCCGGGCGGGAAAAAAATTGTTTAAATAAAAAAGGAAACAGGGAACTCTGAAACGATTTTAATGTTCAGACTATCAATAACAGGCTGGCGTATTAATAAATAGAAAGGTACAGGAAAATAATAAGCAGCAGCATCAGAAAACATAAAAGCCTCCCTATGAACACCCCACTGGAGGAGATCATATTCTTCCTGAAGCTTTTCCTTTGCGCTTCCATTTTAAATCCGGTTGGTTACTTTCATTTTAAAAGCGCGATACACATCATTAATATTTGAATCCGTAGCTTTTAAAATAGCTGGCAAAATTTCAGCAATCGTTTTTACAATGTTCTCAATGTCCTCGTCCGTATGATGCAGTGTTATCGGAACACGCATTCCTGTATTATTATAAGGAACACTCGGGTAACATGAAATACTGACATAAAATCCACGGTCCATCAGTTGTCTTACCATTGCATAACCTGTTTCAGGCTTACCCACACAAATGAATTTAACAGGGGTCATCGCATCAGAATAAAGTGGCAGATCATACAATTTAGCAAGCGAATTAAACAATTTGATCTTGTGCTGAAGCCGCGCATGCAGCGTATAAATTTCTCCTGATAAATGGATCTTCGCAGAAGCTACTGCTGCTCCTAAATTTGGAGGTTGAACCGGTGCACAGAATGTCATTGTTTTTCCGAAATATTTTACAATTTTTTTCATTTGTTCATTAGGAAATGTTAACACGCCCCCGAATGCCGCAAACGATTTCGACAGTCCTGTTGTGAGAAAAAGCTTCTCATGAAAAGGCGCCTGTGCTGCCACTGCGCCTGCACCGTTTTTTCCTGTCCATCCCATTCCATGAACATCATCAGCATACAGGTAAAAATTCTCGTATTTATCCATTAATGAGTACACATCTTTCACGGGCAAAATGTCACCATGCATGGAATAAACACCATCTGCAAAATACCAAACCTTGTCATAAGAACCGGAGTATTTTTTTATTTTATCCTCAAGCATTTCCATGTTAGAGTGACGGATAGTTTCAACCGGAATTTGCCTTGATTTTAAAATATCCACGCAGGTGGTTATTGATGCATGCACGTTATGATCAAGAATAACGGCATCACGGTCGCCAACAATTACAGGTATATTGGATACATGACCCAGCATTGTTGAGGTGGAAAGAAGAATGGGCCGTTCAAATATTTTTGTGAGCAGGTATTCAATTTCTTCATACAGCCCGGTAGTCAGGTAGGCTCTCGAAGAAGAAAAATAGGTCCCGTAGCGGTTAATGGCATCAATAGCTCCGTCTTTTAGCCGTTGATCTAACTCAAGACCGAGGTAACTGCATGAGCTGAAATTTACCATATCCTTCCCTTTAATCCGCACAGTGCGTCCGTTAAACACATCATCTTCGGTGGATTGGTGCGTAATACCCAGGGGAATGAGTTTTTCGATAATCAATCCGATTGTTTCGAGCGTTTGCTCATGCCTGCTTTTGAGTTCGATCGTGGTAGCCATTGTATTGGTTTTTTAAATGTTTTCTAATCCCATTAAACACAATTTTCATTGGCAGGAATAAAATAATTTTATTCCGCACGAATGAAATAAATCATGTCGTTAATTAATTACAATAATTTTGAAATTTTACAGCATTCACTGCAGTTAAAAAATTATCTATCGCAATGAAAAAGATTTTAATCTTATACATTGCTGCAGATAAACTGCGCTTTTTAAACCGATACCAGTGGTAGTTGAGGATCCACCTTAAAGGTATCGGGTGTAAAGATTATAATTATTTTTGGAAAAAAAAAGCCATTTGGAAAATATTTATTAACAATTTGGCTAAAATCAAGTTTTAAAAGGTAAATACAAAAAATAATACCGTGGAATTAGCAGAAAAAGTATTTCATAAGATGTTCGACAACGATCCTTTCAGTAAATGGCTGGGGATCGAATGCCTTCAAATTAATAAAGGATCATGTATTCTAAAAATGAAAGTAAGAAAAGAAATGCTGAATGGTTTTTCCATTGCTCACGGAGCAATTTGCTATGCTTTGGCTGACAGTGCGCTTGCGTTTGCTTCCAATTCACACGGGAGAAAAAGCGTTTCAATTGAGACTTCGATTTCACATATTGAATCAGTTCATATAGATGATGAAATAACGGCAGAAGCAAGAGAAATCCATCTTGGAAATAAAACCGGGATCTATGAAATCGCCATCACAAATCAGCATAAAAAGCATGTGGCGCTATTTAAAGGCACTGTTTACAGGACAAGCAAAAATTGGTTTGAAATTGAGGAATAATTACCTAAAGTGCCCGGCAAAACATAAAAAAGCTTTTGAAATATTTAAGCCTGGGCGGTTGGGCCGCCAAAGTTCATCGGGATTCCAACTCCTTCTGTCTGCTTGATCGTACCATGAATACTTTCGTATTTACTTATGTTATCAGATAAAGCAGAAAGTAATCTTTTTGCATGCTGGGGGGTAAGTACAATTCTTGATTTTACTTTTGCTTTTGGTACACCAGGCATTACTTTTACAAAGTCAATCACAAATTCAGAATTGGAATGAGTAATAATTGCAAGATTAGAATAAATGCCTTCCGCAATATCTTCCGGCAATTCAATATTCAATTGATTGGGGTCCTTGTTTTCCATGGTTATTAAAGTTAAACGTTCAATGTTCAAAGTTAGTTAAATGATTTTCAAAAAATAAACTCTGAACATTGAACTTTTGAATTTGTTATCCTACTTCCTCCGCTTCCTGCGTCTTCTTTGAAGCCATCAGAAGGTCGTATTCTTCCTGCGAGCCTACAATCAACCTCTCATATTCGCGTAAACCTGTTCCGGCAGGAATAAGATGTCCGACAATTACATTTTCCTTCAGGCCAAGCAGGTAATCAACTTTTCCGGCAATAGCAGCTTCATTGAGCACCTTGGTTGTTTCCTGGAATGACGCAGCTGAAATCCAGCTCTTGGTATGCAGTGATGCCTGCGTAATTCCTTGTAATAATGCTACTGACGTTGCAGGTATTGCATCGCGTGCGGAAACAGTCTTCATGTCCTTACGCTTAAGCACCGAGTTTTCATCACGCAGTTTACGCAGCGTAATAATTTGACCGGCTTTGAAATTTGCTGAGTCTCCCGGATCAACCACCACTTTCTTATCTATGATTTCATCATTCTCTTCCATGAAATCAATCTTGTTTACATGCTCCCTTTCAAGGAAATGCGTATCGCCCGGATCTTCGATGACCACCTTACGCATCATCTGCCGCACGATGACTTCAAAATGTTTGTCATTAATTTTTACGCCCTGCAGACGGTAAACTTCCTGGATTTCATTCACAAGATATTCCTGAACCATTGACGGGCCTTTTATGCTCAATATATCAGAAGGGGTAATTGCTCCGTCTGACAGCGCCTGACCGGCTTTTACGTAATCATTATCCTGCACAAGAATATGCTTTGAAAGTGAAACAAGATATTTTTTCACCTCTCCTTCTTTGGTAGTAATGATAATTTCACGATTGCCCCGCTTAATCCCGCCATAAGAAACCACACCATCAATTTCAGAAACTACAGCAGGGTTGGATGGATTACGTGCTTCAAATAATTCTGTAACACGCGGCAATCCACCTGTGATATCACCAGACTTACCTGATGCTCTCGGGATTTTAACAAGAATATCACCCGCGTTAACTTTATCTCCTTTGTTTGAAATAATATGTGCACCTACCGGAATGTTGTAAGCCTTCAGAGCTTCTTTTTTCTCACTCATAATTTTGATAACCGGATTTTTTGTTTTGTCGCGGCTGTCAATAATTACTTTCTCTTTATATCCTGTTTGCTCATCCGACTCTTCGCGGAAGGTTATCCCTTCTTCGATATGTTCAAATTCAATTTTTCCTGAAACTTCAGAAATAATTACAGCATTATATGGATCCCATTCGCACAATAAATCTCCTTTATTAACCTTATCTCCATTTTTTATATAGAGAGTTGCTCCATAAGGAATATTGTTTGTCACTAAAACAGATTTAGTATTTTTATCAATAATTCTTAGTTCACCTGAACGGCCTGTAACAATATCCCCTTTTTTTCCGGCTGTTTTTTTGTCTATCACACGAACTTCTTCAAATTCAACAATGCCTGAAAATTTAGCCTCAATACGGGATTCTGAAGCTCTCTTTGCAGCCACACCACCCACGTGGAATGTCCGCAAAGTCAGCTGTGTGCCAGGTTCACCGATTGATTGCGCTGCAATAACACCCACTGCTTCTCCTTTTTGAACCATTCTGCCGCTTGCAAGATTTCGCCCATAGCATTTTCCGCATACACCGCTTTTTGATTCACACGTCAGCACCGAACGGATTTCTACCATTTCAATCGGAGAATTCTCAATGATGTCTGCTTTATCTTCCGTGATCTCATCACCCGATGCAACAATCAATTTACCGGTCAATGGATCGGTGATATCGTGCAAGGACACACGTCCGAGAATACGATCATATAACGATTCAACAACTTCTTCATTATTCTTCAAAGCTGTTTCGGCAAGACCTCTTAATGTTCCACAGTCATCTTCATTGATGATTACATCCTGTGCAACATCCACAAGCCTCCTGGTCAAATAACCTGCATCCGCTGTTTTAAGAGCTGTATCAGCAAGACCTTTACGCGCACCGTGCGTGGAAATAAAATACTCAAGAATGGAAAGTCCTTCTTTAAAATTAGAAAGGATGGGATTCTCGATAATTTCACCGCCTGAAGCACCTGACTTCTGTGGTTTTGCCATCAGGCCCCTCATTCCACCCAACTGACGAATTTGTTCTTTTGAACCTCTCGCACCTGAGTCAAGCATCATGTATATGGAGTTGAATCCCTGCCTGTCGGCCGACAAGCGTTTCATTAATGTATCTGTGATACGTGAATTTGTTCTTGTCCAGATATCAATGATCTGGTTATAACGCTCGTTGTTGGTAATGAATCCCATGTTGTAATTGTTCAACACCTCATCCACCTCATCATTTGCCTTTTCAATAAGCTTAATTTTTTCATCAGGAATCATTACGTCATTCATGTTAAATGACAGACCTCCTCTGAAAGCCATTTTGAAACCAAGCTCTTTGATGTCATCGAGAAAAGCAGCCGTTTTGGCTATACCTGTTATTTTGAGAACAAGATTGATTGTTTCCCTTAAACTCTTTTTTGTTAACAGATCATTAATGTAACCCACTTCTTTAGGGACTACCTGGTTGAATAATATCCTGCCCACAGTGGTTTCAATTACTTTACTGACAAGTTCTTCCCCTTCCCTTACACTTGCTTTCACTTTAATATTTGCATGAAGATCAACAATTCCTTCATTGTGCGCAATGATCACTTCATCAGGTGAATAAAATGTCATTCCTTCGCCTTTCACTTTAGCATCCTTTTCACTTTTCTTTCCCTTGGTCATATAATATAACCCAAGCACCATGTCCTGTGAAGGAACAGTGATAGGAGCGCCATTAGCAGGATTTAATATGTTATGCGCTGCAAGCATCAGCATCTGTGCTTCAAGAATTGCGGCATTTCCAAGCGGTACATGCACAGCCATCTGGTCACCGTCAAAGTCAGCGTTAAAAGCTGTACAAACAAGCGGGTGCAATTGAATTGCTTTTCCTTCGATAAGCTTAGGCTGGAATGCCTGGATACCCAAACGGTGCAATGTAGGGGCACGGTTCAGCAAAACAGGATGTCCGCGTAAAACGTTTTCAAGAATATCCCAAACGATTGCATCTTTACGGTCCACAATTTTCTTTGCAGATTTAACCGTTTTCACAATTCCTCTTTCAATCATTTTACGGATAATAAACGGCTTAAATAATTCTGCCGCCATATCTTTTGGCAACCCGCATTCATGCAATTTCATTTCAGGCCCTACGACAATTACTGAACGTGCAGAATAATCAACACGTTTACCCAGCAAATTCTGACGGAAACGGCCTTGCTTTCCTTTCAATGAATCACTCAGTGATTTCAATGCACGGTTACTTTCCGTCTTAACTGCATTTACTTTTCTTGAATTATCAAATAAAGAATCCACGGATTCCTGCAGCATTCTTTTTTCATTTCTTAAAATTACATCCGGAGCTTTAATTTCAATAAGCCGTTTTAAACGATTGTTACGGATGATAACCCTTCTGTATAAATCATTCAGATCAGAAGTTGCAAAACGTCCGCCATCTAATGGCACAAGCGGACGAAGCTCAGGTGGAATAACCGGGACCACTTTCACGATCATCCACTCAGGATGATTTTCTATATGTCCGTTTGCATTGCGGAATGCTTCCACAACCTGTAAGCGTTTCAACGCCTCGTTCTTTCTTTGCTGGGAAGTTTCATTATTTGCCTGGTGACGTAAAGCAAATGAAAGCTCATCAAGCTTCAATCGTGAGAGCAAATCATACAATCCATCCGCGCCCATTTTGGCAACAAATTTATTCGGATCCGAGTCATCAAGATGCTGATTGTCTTTTGGCAATCCGTCAAGAATGGCAAGGTATTCTTCCTCTGTTAAAAAATCAAGATATTGAACGCCCTCCTGCTCCTTAATACCGGGCTGTATTACAACATACCTCTCATAATAAATAATAAGGTCTAATTTTTTAGTAGGCAATCCTAATAAATAGCCGATCTTGTTTGGTAAAGAACGGAAATACCAGATGTGAGCTACCGGAACCACCAATTGTATGTGGCCCATACGCTCTCTTCTTACTTTCTTTTCGGTTACCTCAACTCCGCAACGGTCACAAACGATTCCTTTATAACGAATGCGTTTATATTTTCCGCAATGACATTCCCAGTCCTTAACCGGGCCGAAAATGCGTTCGCAGAACAAACCATCCCGTTCAGGTTTGTATGTTCTGTAATTAATAGTTTCGGGTTTTAACACCTCACCACTCGATTGCTCCAGGATATTTTCGGGAGAAGCAAGACTTATAGTGATTCTTGAAAAATTACTTTTGATCTTTATATCTTTTTTTGCTGCCATTATGTTGGGTAATTATGTTAATTAAGTTAATTTGGAGAACGGGTGATTGGTTTGTTATTTACTAACTCAACTTAATTAACCAATCAACCATCCAACCTTATTCAAGAGTTATTTTAAGACCGAGCCCGCGTAATTCGTGAAGCAATACATTGAATGATTCAGGGATACCCGGAGTTCCAAGGTTCTCACCTTTTACGATCGACTCATACGCTTTTGCCCTGCCTATTACATCATCAGACTTAACGGTAAGCAATTCCTGGAGGATGTTTGCCGCTCCGAAAGCTTCAATTGCCCAAACTTCCATTTCACCAAAACGCTGTCCTCCGAATTGTGATTTACCGCCAAGAGGCTGTTGTGTGATAAGGGAATAAGGTCCGATTGAACGGGCATGCATTTTATCATCCACCATGTGACCCAGCTTGAGCATATAAATAATTCCAACTGTTGCCGGCTGATCAAATTTTTCCCCTGTACCTCCGTCATACAAATAAGTACTGCCGAATTTCGGGAGGCCTGCTTTTGTAATGTAACCATCAATATCAGCGATCGAAGCCCCGTCAAAAATCGGGGTGGCAAATTTCACGCCCAACTTCTGCCCTGCCCAGGCAAGAATAGTTTCATAAATCTGGCCAAGGTTCATACGCGAAGGCACCCCGAGCGGATTGAGCACAATATCAACCGGGGTTCCGTCCTCAAGATAAGGCATGTCCTCATCACGAACAATTTTTGCCACAATACCTTTATTCCCGTGACGGCCGGCCATTTTATCCCCTACTTTTAATTTACGTTTTTTAGCAATGTAAACTTTTGCCAGCTGAACAATTCCTGCAGGTAATTCATCACCGATGGTGAGCGCAAATTTCTTCCGCTTGAATGAACCGATGGTATCATTCATTTTTATATTATAATTATGGAGCAACTGGTTGATCATTTCATTCTTCTCCTTATCAGTAGTCCATTTAGTAGGATTGATTGTTGAATAATCAATATCCTGTAAAATCTTCTGTGTAAACTTTGATCCTTTCGGAACAACAGTTTCTTTATAAAGATCAGTTACGCCCTGCGAAGTTTTTCCGCTTACAAGAATGAATAATTTGTCAATAAGCTTTGAACGTATATCAGCGAGAGCTTTTGCCTGCTCTTCGTCAAGCTTGGTAAGAATTTGCTTCTCTTCATTCTTATTTACCTTCTCTTTAATAGCCCTTGAAAACAATTTCTTGTTGATCACAACTCCTCTCACTGAAGGCGGAACCTTCAATGAAGCATCTTTTACATCACCGGCTTTATCTCCGAAGATTGCGCGCAATAATTTTTCTTCAGGTGAAGGATCCGTTTCTCCTTTCGGAGTGATTTTACCGATCAGGATGTCTCCTTCATTTACTTCTGCACCCACACGGATCAATCCGTTTTCATCCAATTCACGTGTGGCTTCTTCACTGACATTGGGAATATCCGCAGTCAATTCCTCAAGTCCGCGTTTTGTATCACGCACTTCAAGGCTGTATTCATCTACGTGCACGGAAGTGAAAATATCTTCACGCACCACTCTTTCAGAAATTACAATGGCATCTTCAAAGTTGTATCCCTTCCATGGCATGAATGCCACTTTAAGATTTCTTCCGAGAGCAAGTTCACCATCCTGTGTTGCGTAGCCTTCACACAATACCTGGCCGGCTTTCACCTTTTCACCTTTCTTAACAATAGGCTTTAAGTTTACACAGGTATTCTGGTTTGTTTTCTGGAACTTGGTCAAACGATACACCTGCAAATCATCATCAAAGCTGATAAGCTTCTCATCATCATCGCGGGTGCTGCGGATATGAATTTCATTTGCATCCACGTATTCAATCATTCCGTCATGGGCTGCGTTAACAAGCACACGCGAATCACGAACCACTATTCCTTCTAATCCCGTTCCTACAATTGGAGCTTCAGGCCTCAATAACGGTACAGCCTGGCGCTGCATGTTCGATCCCATGAGGGCACGGTTTGCATCATCATGCTCAAGGAATGGAATCAACGATGCAGCGATGGAAGCAATCTGGTTCGGGGCCACATCCATAAGATGAACCTTATCAGGCTCAACAATCGGAAAGTCGCCTTCAAAACGCGCTTTTACTTTTGTATCATTAAAATGTCCTTTTGCATCAATCTGCGCATTTGCCTGGGCAATTACTTTTGCATCTTCTTCCTCAGCCGTCAGGTAAATAACATCCTTATCCACATCAACTTTACCGTGTGTAACCGTGCGATAAGGTGTGGCAATAAAACCAAGGGTATTAATCTTCGCATATACGCACAGTGAAGATATTAAACCAATGTTGGGACCTTCAGGAGTTTCAATTGTACATAAACGGCCATAGTGTGTATAATGCACGTCACGAACCTCAAAGCCTGCGCGTTCTCTCGATAAACCTCCTGGTCCAAGGGCAGACAGCCTTCTTTTGTGAGTGATCTCAGCCAATGGATTTGTCTGATCCATGAACTGTGACAACTGGTTGGTTCCAAAGAAAGAATTGATAACCGATGAAAGTGTTTTTGCATTGATCAGATCCGCAGGTGTGAATACTTCGTTATCACGAACGTTCATTCGTTCACGGATGGTTCTTGCCATACGTGCAAGGCCGACTCCGAACTGGGCGAACAACTGTTCACCAACGGTTTTAACCCTTCTGTTGCTGAGGTGGTCAATATCATCCACATCCGCTTTTGAATTGATCAGGGAGATTAAATATTTTATGATTAAGATAATGTCTTCTTTTGTTAAAACCTTGGTGTCTTCAGGAGTGTTGATGTTTAACTTCTTGTTGATCCTGTACCTTCCCACCTGCCCGAGATCATATCTCTTGTCAGAGAAGAATAATTTATCAATGATTCCTCTTGCAGTTTCCTCATCTGGCGGCTCGGCATTACGCAACTGGCGATAAATATGCTCCACAGCTTCTTTCTGGCTGTTCGATGTATCTTTCTGAAGCGTGTTATACATGATTGCATAATCGCTTGCACTGGCTTCGTCCTTATGGAAAATGATTGATTTAACACCTGCATCAATGATGAGATCAATGTGATCATCTTCAAGAATGATTTCACGCTCAAGAATTACCTCATTACGCTCGATGGAAACGACTTCACCGGTATCCTCATCCACAAAATCTTCGACCCATGTTTTCAAAACCCTTGCTGCCATTTTGCGGCCAACCATTTTCTTCAATGCTGCTTTGCTCACTTTTACTTCGTCAGCAAGGCCGAAAATCTCGAGAATGTCTTTATCAGTCTGAAATCCTATTGCGCGAAGCAATGTTGTTACCGGGAATTTTTTCTTACGGTCAATGTAAGCATACATGACATTGTTAATGTCTGTTGCAAATTCAATCCATGAACCTTTGAAAGGAATAACCCTTGCCGAATACAGCTTGGTGCCGTTTGCATGCCGGCTCTGCCCGAAAAATACTCCCGGTGACCGGTGCAACTGGGAAACTACGACACGCTCAGCCCCGTTAATTACAAACGTTCCTTTCGGAGTCATGTAAGGAATGGTGCCGAGATAAACGTCCTGCACGATGGTTTCAAAATCTTCGTGCTCGGGATCGGTACAATAAAGCTTTAATTTAGCTTTTAAGGGTACACTGTAGGTAAGCCCCCTCTCGATACATTCTTCGATAGAATATCTCGGTGGGTCAATAAAATAATCAATGAATTCAAGAACAAAATTGTTTCTCGAGTCTGAAATCGGAAAGTTTTCGCTGAACACTTTGAACAAACCTTCATTGTGACGGTTATCAGAAGTGGTTTCCAATTGAAAAAAATCCTGGAAGGACTGTAATTGTATTTCCAGAAAATCAGGGTAGTTAATAGTTTGCTTATTGGAAGCGAAACTTATCCTTTTGGAGGTTGTTTTGTGCGGAGTGTTGTGTATTGCAGCCAATGGACTAAGTTTTAAGTTAATTAATATTTCTGTATAAAATTACCGGGACAAAATGCCTGTAAACTGAGGCGAAAATAAAAGGCATAGCTCTCAGGATCCGTAATTCTGGCGGAACCCGAGAACTATAAAAATAGTTTGATGAATGTTTTTATTTGACTTCAACCTCTGCTCCTGCTTCTTCCAATTGCTGTTTAATTGAGTTTGCTTCTTCTTTTGAAACACCTTCTTTAACAGGTTTTGGTGCAGCGTCCACAAGGTCTTTGGCTTCTTTTAATCCCAAACCGGAAAGCTCTTTTACCAGCTTCACAACAGCGAGCTTAGCGCCACCTGCTGCTTTAAGGATAACATCGAAAGTTGATTTTTCTTCTACTGCGGCTGCGCCACCACCTGCTGCACCGCCAGCCATCATTACCGGGGCTGCTGCTGCAGGCTCGATACCATACTCATCTTTCAATATTTTTGCAAGCTCACTTACCTCTTTTACAGTAAGCCCGACTAACTGTTCTGCGAAAACTTTTAAATCTGCCATTTTATTTTTTTGTTGGTTTAATTGTGATTATTTGATTTAATTTATAAAACAAAGGTCCCGGTTGGAAGCATTAAGAACCTCTTTGTTCACTATTTTTAAAGAATCAGGAAAAACTGAATTTCCGGAGAAAATACCTCTGTAAATACCTGCTTTTACCACTATTACCCGCACCCCGATTTTTTTTGGAGGTGCAAAGATAAAACTATCTTTGGAAATAGCAATTAATTTTAAAATATTTTCTTCGTGAAAAAGCGGTGAAAAAACCTTTTTGCGACTTGCCTTGAGGAGAACAGAATTTAGAATGGGAAAAATGCACGGGAAGGAACGGGAGAGCAACAGGGACAAGTGAAAGGACAGGAAGGAGATAAAACTTTACGAGGGCGGATGACGACTTTGTCATACCGGAGGTTGTCTTTGCATTGTCGGAGATTGAATTTGCAATGGCGGAAATCAACTTTGTCGTATCGGATATTGTCTTTGTCATGTTGAAGGTGATCTTTGCCTCTGCGGATGCTGACTTTGCAATGGAGGAAGCCAACTTTGTCGTGCCGGATGCGGGCTTTGTCATGATGGAGGTTGACTTTGCGGGGGCGTTTTTGAACTTTGCGATGGCGGTTGGTGACTTTGCAGGTGCAGAAATTGAAAGGGCGGGCTCGGATAGTTAATTGAAGTAAGTGGATGACTACAGGATAGTTTTCTTCTTTTTCTTGTTCGTTTCTTTTGCTTGTGCAAAAGAAAGAACCAAAGAAAAGCACACCACGAGCACCAACCCAAATTTTTTCTTGTCGCACATGCCAGCGCCTCTGGGGCTGAAAAAATTAGGGTTCGCACTGCTCGTGGAAGAGCCAACGCACCGAGTTAGAGTCAGACCCCACCCTGGCCCTCCCCGGAAGGGGAGGGAGTGCCTGCGCACTGATAAAAACTTTTTAAAATTTGATTTGAAGTTAAAAAAATTCTATTTTTGGCCCTGTGTGGCCTGGTAGAAAGAAAATAAAACTTCCCTCAAAAACTAAAATTAATTCAAGCCGGCAGTTTGCTATTTTTTCTATTTGTATCTCCGGATTATGTTTTTTAATAATTGGTTGTGATGCAACTAAGCTTGCTGAATTGTCAAAGTGTGACGTAATACCTCCTCCTTCAAAAGTAAATATGACTGATGATGGAATAACCCGCAAAATAGAAACAAATGGAATCCCTGACCATGCAATCGGGGTTTTTCCTATCGAGGACTGGCATCGGCCTGATCCATTAGCAGCATTAGATACAACTTATGAGTTTCCATACGCGCAGGAGAACGGCACTATTGAGAGCACAACTGATACTTATGAGGATTATCTCCTGGGAACGCCTATAGGCGTTGCAGTCAACGGAGTGGTATTCGACCCGCAAGCAGCGGAGTGGTGGAATGTACCGGAACACGAGTGGCAAAAAAATCCGCTGGTGAATAAAGATATGGCCATTCTTGACCTCGATTGTAATGACGCACATGTTCAACAAAATGGAAAATATCATTATCATGGAATACCAAGAAATTTAATTGATTCATTGGGTGGCGATATTCTTTGGGAAATGGAAGCGAGCACACGCCCTGTTTTATCATCCACTACCCTGTTAGGATGGGCAAACGATGGCGCACCTATATATGGGCCGGTTTGTTACCGTGAACCAGGTGAAATTCCTCTTAACTGGTGGATGCCTGAATCGGGATATGAACTTAAAGGATTTACCAGGCATGCATCTGCAGGCGAAATACCATCCGTTAATGACTATCAGATGGGATCGTTTGATGAGGACTATAACTTCAGAGGCTCAGGGGATTTAGATAAATGCAACGGTCATTTTTCAGTTTTGCCGGATTATCCCAAGGGAATATATCATTATCATATTACAGTGAAGTATCCTTATATTCCAAGGTGTAAAACAATAAGAGAGTAAACAGCCGCCAAGCCGCGCCACAGTGACAGGATGCGGGCTTATTTCTCCCCTGAAATTATGATGGCACCTGAATCGAGGGAAATATTTCCGTACGCACATTTTTCTTTCACTTTTCCGACTATTTCTTCTTTAATCAGTTGTTTTGTTTCGTCATCTGCTTTACTAAAAGCCACCGGGGAAGCAACTTCCGTGATAAAATTCCAATAGGTTTCCAGACTTCCGCAGGGTAATTTACCGGCCACTTCTTTTTCCTGTACATTCTTTAAGCCGGCATGCCTGAACAAATCAGCCATACAGCCCGGTTGCGCACAACGGAATATTCCCGGTGTGCCGGGACCGGGAGGATTTAATTGGAGCTTAGAAATCATCGTTCCCATGGAGTTTGCAACCCAGAAATTTTTTTCGGGTGCGCTCCAGACTGAAGCAACAAGACGTCCTCCCGTTTTTAATACGCGCATCATTTCCTGCAAAGCAAGCTGCATATCAGGAAAAAACATAAAGCCTAACCGGCTGCTGACAGCATTGAAAGTTTCATCTTCAAAAGGCAATGCAGAAACATCACAACAAACTGTCTCAAAATTTTTTATACCTTTTTTAACGGCACTTTCATTAGCCACTTCAAGCATTTTCTCCGAAAGATCGGTCCCGGTCACTTTTCCGTGTTTCAGCATCGAGGCAATTGTCAATCCCGGTTCACCGGTTCCTGTGGCAACATCAAGGATATTATCATTAACGGACACCTGCATCATGCGAATCATTTCATCACTCACCGGTTTGAGAAAATCCATCATCATGCCATCCCATTTTTTCCACCCTGCAGATGATTTTTTCCATGCATCCTTTTGCACTTCGCGTATTTTTTCGAGATGAGCTTCCATTTTATTTTTAAAGATTATTTAAGATCCTTTCCCCGGGATTTACCGGCATTTTATTCTTTTACAATTTTCTTAACGGTTTGTTTTCCATCAACCGTAATATCCATAAAATAAACTCCTGTGGGGAGAAAACTTAAATCAAGCGTCCGGCTGTAAATGCCTGGAAATCCCTTCTCCTGCCTTACATACAAGGTTTCGCCTAAAAGATTATGAACCGAGATGATAGCTTCTTTGACATTTTTTGTATTAAGAATAATTGAAACTTTATTGACAAACGGATTGGGATATACTATAACCTGTTCAGAGGATTGAAAAATATCGGGCAATCCTGTAGTTACATTTCCCAAACTATCGGTTTTAACCAAATAAAGATCCCACATTGTCTGATTTTGATATTTTCCCCCGACTATAATGAAACCGTTGTCGGTAGTCTGATGAACCTCGCAACCGGAAGTATAGTCCTGGAAATATTTTACCCATTGTACGGTACCGGCCTGGTCTATTTTCAACAGGAATAGCCTTATGACAAGCAATGAATCATAGCTGCTGCCCGTAAGAACAATTCCGCCATCGGTTGTTTCCAAAACGGATTCTGCATAATTATCCCCTCCCTGCAAATCGAATATTCTTGACCACAAGGTATCACCGTTCGCATCTAATTTAAGAAGATAACTTTTGGATATAAGCACAGGATCTTCTTTATCGCCCACCACGGCATATCCTCCATCACTGGTCTGGCACACGTAATTTATTGCCTTGGCCCAACCTGTTTTGAGATAGGAATATATTTTCACCCATTGAACAGTTCCGCCCGTGTCGGTTTTCATAAGAAAAAGTCCCGTGGTATCACCATAAAGCCCATTGGTATCCAGCGGAGCTTCAATATAACCCGACATGATGAATCCGCTGTCGCTCGTTTGCTGAACTGACTCCCCGCTTAAAGCTCCCAATCCCGAATATGTTTTAATCCATGAAGTAAATCCCATGGAATCCGTTTTTATGAGCATGTAATCGAGATTGGGAAGAGTAGTTGAATAACTGCCTCTTGATGCAATAATATAACCCCCGTCAATGGTCTGAATAACAGCTTTAGCTTCATCAATTGCATTGCTGTTAGGATAAATTCTTGTCCAAAGCCAGTTACCGAGTGAATCTAACTTTATCAGGAAAGGGTCACCAATATTGTTGGCGCCCCCGAAACTCCATGCTTCGCCTGTCAATACATATCCTCCATCTGCGCTTTGAATAATTGAGTTGGGATGATCCCATTGATTATATGAAGGGTGCCCGAAATGTTTTATCCAAAGCGTATCTCCATTGCTGTCAGTCCTACCAACAAAAATCGCCTGCCCGTAACTGGTTCCTTCCCCGGTAAAAATATAGCCTCCATCAGCGCACTGTCTTACTGAGCGGCCGAAATCCAAACCGGCTCCTCCCCAAATTTTTTCCCATCCCTGCGCAAACGATGTAATTGAAAAAATGCTCAAAATTATGCTGATGAGGATCTTTTGAGGAGTAATGTAATTCTGTTTCATAGTAGAATATATATGTGCGATTAAATTTGTTTACCACTTTTTTTCAGCATTATAATTAATAACATATTGAAGCAAAAATATTTAGAATAAGATGTACCTGGTTTTAAAGACTGCAACTATCAACAGGATATTATTTCTGCAACATTTTGAAAAATTACTTTCAAAAATAAAGCATTTTGTGTTTTAAACACAAAGATTTCCTGCAAAGTTTTTTAAACCGAGTCAAACCCAAAAGTCAACAAACAAAAGAAACATTTAGATCAAAAATAAATTACTTTCGCAAAAGACAATTTTATATTGAAGATTAAATTTATTCGTGTAAAATATGAAGAATAATTTTTTTATTGCTCCTGATATTTCGAAAGCAGGGACGCTGTCAAAAGAATTTTATTTAAATAGTAACTATTTCAATTTATCAAGAGAAAAAATATTTGCCCCTTCATTTCAGTTTATCGGTGACCGTGGAATGGTTGCCGCTGAGAACAATGTTCATCCCTTCACTTTATTTGAAAATTTCCTGGATGAGCCGCTGGTGCTGACAAAAGATAAAGAGAATAATTTTAAATGCCTCTCTAATGTATGCACCCACCGCGGAAATATTATTGCCGATAAAAGCTGTCACTCGGCCCACCTTCGTTGCAAATATCACGGAAGAATATTTCAGCTGGACGGACAATTCCATTCCATGCCTGAGTTTAAAGAAGTAAAAAACTTTCCCTCGTCAAAAGATAACCTTACCGGTCTGCCTTTGTTCAGCTGGGGAAATTTTTTATTTGTTTCGCTGCATAAAAAAAGTAAGCCTGAAAAATATTTTGGTGAGATGATAAAAAGGATGAGCTGGCTTCCGTTAGATAAATTTTCATTCTCGGGTTTTTCAAAAGATTATCCTGTAAATGCACACTGGGCGTTGTATTGCGAAAACTTCCTGGAAGGATTTCATATCCCTTTTGTCCATGCAGGGTTGAATACGGTGATTGATTACGGAAATTATAAAACGGAATTGCTTGACCGGTGCATTCTTCAAACCGGCTTTTCGAAAGATGAAAAAAATTGTTTTGATTTGCCTGCATCCTCTCCTGATTATGGAAAAAATATTGCCGCCTATTATTTTTTTATTTTTCCGAATATGATGTTTAATTTTTATCCATGGGGGTTATCCGTCAATGTAGTCAAACCGGTTTCTGTTAACAAAAGCACGGTTTCATTTGTCACCTATATCTATGACGAAGCAAAGCAGAACAGCGGTGCCGGTGCCGATTTAAATACTGTAGAAATGGAAGATGAAGAGGTAGTCCAGAATGTGCAGCGCGGCATACAATCGCGCTTTTACAAGCATGGCAGGTTTTCCGTTACCCGTGAGCAGGGTGTCCATCATTTTCAGCGTTTAATCTCCAAAGCGCTGGATGAGTAAGCCGGTTCTGAGCAGGGCTTTCGGATTATGGACGGCCGTTTCTGTTGTTGTTGGCAGCATTATCGGTTCAGGCATTTTTGTACGTCCTGCAATGATGGCCGCTCAGCTTGGCTCACCTGAAATAATTTTCATTGTATGGATTGTTGCCGGAATCATTTCCATGTTTGGCGGAATGATAAATGCCGAAATCGGGGCTATGTTTCCGCAGACTGGCGGACAGTATATTTATTTGAAAAATATTTACGGTGATTTTTTTTCTTTCCTTTACGGATGGTCTGCATTTGCAGTGATTAATACTGCAGCAGTGGCCTCCATCGGTTTTGTGTTTTCACAATACATGGAATATTTTTTTCATTTGCCGCGTTTCGATGCAGCCGCGGAGCAATCGTTTGTCATTCATCTTCCTTTTATCGGGAATATTTTTCCGCTGGAAAATTTCGGAGTAAAATCATTAACCATTGTACTGATAATCGGCCTTACGTTTTTAAATTATTTCAGCACACGCTGGGGAGGAATGTTCCAGTATTTTTTTTCCGCTTTAAAAATTGCAGCCATCCTCATTCTTGTTTTCGGAATTTTTATTTTCGGTGATGGTTCGTTTGCTAATTTTACTTCTGATTCTCTTTTACTAAAGCCAACAGGCATTGCCATGATTGGCGCTTTTGCCGCTGCCACAACGGGCGCTTTCAATGCGTATGACGGATGGAACAATATCACTTTTATGGCGGGAGAATTAAAAAATCCGCAGCGCAATCTTCCGCTGAGTTTATTTATCGGAATTTCTATTTGTATCGTTTGTTATGTGCTCGTTAACCAGGCCTGCCTGTATGTGCTGCCTGTTGATGAAATGGCAACCTCAACTTTGGTTGCATCCGATGCCATGGAAAAAGTTTTCGGGATAACAGGCGGAGGGATTATCGCAGCCATGGTTGTGATCTCTACATTCGGATGCAGCGGTGCAAATATTATGGCCACATCACGTGTTACTTTTGCCATGGCAAAGGAGAAAAAATTTTTCGGTTGGGCAGGAATTGAACACCCGCGTTTTTTCACTCCCGGCAATGCTTTAATACTGCACATGGTATGGACCTGCCTGTTTATTATCAGCGGCTCGTTTGAAATCCTTGCCGATATGTTCGTATTCATCACCTGGATTTTTTATGGCGCAATTGCGGCCGGGGTTTTTATTCTCCGCAAAAGGTTACCTCATGCCCAGCGCCCGTATAAAGTGTGGGGATACCCGGTGATACCTTTAATTTTTTTCGGCTTCACTATCTATTACATTGCCGCCACTCTTTATAACGACATCAGCAATTACCTCAGCGGAAATGCACCTCTTATTAAATCGGTTTTAGGCCTGGCCCTTACGGCAGCAGGAATTCCGCTTTATTTTTATTTCAGATGGAAGACTAAAAGAAGCGGATCGGCTGTTTGAAGTCAAACTGGCGGAAAAACGATCACTTAAAATATCATTTCATTATTTTATCATACTGATGCTTCGGTTAATAAAATCAGTGAGCTGCTGTCCTTTGAGCATGCTTTGAGATAACAGGGCAAGATCCACAGCCTGTCTCAGAAGTTGCTGCTGGTGTGTTTCATCGGTTTGAAGCAACACTTTACCGAATAACGGATGATTCGTATTTATGACAAGGTTGTAATGTTCGGGCATGGTCCCCATAAAATCATAGCCCCCTCCTGCTGCACTCATGTCTTTCATTCTCCTCATAAACTCCGGACGCGTTATAAGCAGAGGCTGATCTTCAGGGCGCATGTTTTCAAATTCAATGTGGAACTGTTCTTTATTCACCAGCTTTTCAAGCAGCGGTTCCAGTATTTTTTTCTGGTCATCGTTTAAACCGGAAGCAAGAAGGTTTTCTTTTTCTACCAATTTATCAACCGTGGTTGCATCCACGCGGACAAAAACAGAATTTTCAATCTTCTGTTCAAGATAATTTACAATGTGCGTGTCAAGCGGTCCCTGCATCAGCAGCACATCATAGGCGCGTTCGCGCGCTGAAGCAATAAATGCATGCTGTTCAACGGTGTCACCGGCATAAATATAAACTGTCTTATTATTTTTATCTTTCTGGTTGGTTTCTACCAGCGCTTTGTACTCATCCAGTGTGAAATATTTTCCCTCTGTATTTTTAAGCAGGAAAAAGTTTTTGGCACGGTCAAAGAATTTTTCATCAGTCAGCAAGCCATATTTTATAAAGGTTCCGATATCGTCCCATTTACTTTCAAAGTCTGCACGGTTTTCTTTGAACAGGTCGTTCAGCTTATCCGCAACTTTTTTAGTGATGTGGTTGCTGATCTTTTTAACGCTTGCATCGCTTTGCAAATAGCTGCGCGAAACATTGAGCGGAATATCAGGTGAATCGAGCACTCCATGCATGAGCATGAGAAATTCAGGTACAATTCCTTCCACTGAATCGGTAACAAAAACCTGGTTGCTGTAAAGCTGGATTTTATTTTTCTGTATATCCAGCTGCTTTTTCATTTTCGGAAAATATAATATACCTGTAAGATGAAAAGGATAATCCACGTTCAGATGAATATGAAACAATGGATCTTCGGCAAACGGATATAGTTCCTTATAAAAACTTTTGTAATCCGCATCCGTTAAATCGGAAGGCTTTTTTGTCCATGCAGGTGAAGTATTATTAATTGTTTTACCATTGAAGCGAACCGGCACAGGAAGAAATTTGCAATATTTGTTCAGCAAAGTTTCGATGCGGGGCGTTTCAAGAAACTCAATTGAATCATCATTTATATGCAGGATAGCATCGGTGCCGCGATCTTTCTTTTCAACTTCTGTAATGGTATACTCAGGACTGCCGTCACACTCCCATTTTACAGCAACCGTATTTTCTTTGTACGATTTTGTTACCAGCTCCACTTTTCGGGCCACCATAAAAGAGGAATAAAAACCAAGTCCGAAATGACCGATAAGCGGGTTAGCAGTGCTTTCTTCTTTGTATTTGTTTACAAACTCTTCAGCCCCGCTGAATGCAATCTGGTTAATATATTTTTCAACTTCTTCCTGCGTCATACCTATTCCCTGGTCGCTGATGGTAAGGGTTTTCGCATCCTTATCAACTTTAATTTCAATAACCGGATCACCTAATTCAGTTTTATTTTCACCGCTGATGGTAAGGGTTTTCAATTTTTGGGTGGCGTCCACAGCATTTGAAACCAATTCACGTAAAAAGATTTCATGGTCAGAATAAAGAAATTTTTTAATAATGGGGAAAATGTTTTCGGTGTGGACATTTATTTTTCCGTTGCTCATAAATAAAAATTTATTGTTTTAAATGTTTTAGTGCCATGTTATTTCAATGACCATGCCATTGAAAAAATGATGTCAAAATTACAGGATTGCTGGTAAAGTTTAAATTAGTGTGACAGGGGCCTTTTCTTAATCATTCCCCCTTTTGTGTCTTTAATGCTGTGCATAATGACGAAGGCTTGTGTATCTATTTTTTCAATCTCCGCTTTGAGCTTCGCAACTTCAAGCCGCGTTACGACAGTAAAAATAATATCCTGGTGGCTGAGCTGATGGCCATGCGTTCCATATCCGCGTTTGCCCTGGTAAAGGGTAACACCCCTGCCCAGCTGATCGGTTATCATTTTTCTTATTTCTTCATGGTGATTGGAAATGATTGTAACTCCTGTGTATTCTTCAATTCCTGAAATGAGGAAATCTACAGTCTTTGCTGCAGCAAGATAGGTAAGGATAGAATATAACGCTCTTTCAAAAGAAAGAATGAAAGCTGCAACTGAAAAAATGATGATATTGATAATGAGAATAACATCACCAATAGTGATGCTGAACCGCCTGCTCATTGTCAGTGCAAGAATTTCGGTTCCGTCAATTACACCTCCGCCACGAACCGCAAGACCTATCCCCGACCCGAGAAAAAAACCACCGAACACTGCAACTAATAATTTATCAGATGTGATAACAGGATACGGGATAACAAAAAGACATACCGCCAATCCGAGTATGGCAGTCAGCGTTTTAAAGGCAAATATTTTTTCAACATTTTTATAACCCAGAAAAATAAAAGGGATATTGAATATCACAATTAAAAAAGATAAAGGCCAGCCTGTAATTTCAGTTACCAGCAATGAGATACCTGTCACACCCCCGTCAATAAAACCATTCGGTAATAAAAAACCTTTCAATCCAAGGCCGGCTGAAAGCATTCCAAGTGTTATAAGCGTACCGTCAAGGATTTGCCTGCGTACATGAATTTTAAAAATAAGCGTGTCCTTACGGTTGGGCTTATGAGAAGGTTCGCCCAGCCTTTTTGCGCGCCTCCTTACAAAATTCTGAACTAACGCCTGGTAGAGTGGTATCATGGTGCCTGCAAAAGTAACACTCGTACCGCGATAATACGGAATGGATCTTATCTGCGCCTGTAAAATTCTGTTCTCGCAACGCTGCTTCAGCTTAAGCAACGATTTTGAAACTCATTTATCTGAACGGATTTCCAAAATCAAAAATTTTCCAGAAAGACCTTTTCCTTTTTTTCTGGTAACTGAAAATTGTTTTGGCAACTTTGACCAACTGGTATTTTTCATTTTGCAGGAGAATAGAAACCGCCTCCTGGTTGCCTTCGGAAGCGTCACAAAAAGCAGCAAGCTCACTGTAGCCATATTTGATCAGCCATAATTTGGCTTTGCTGTTATGGTTCAATGTATCAATGCATGCAGCGAGGTGAAGAAAACCGTTATTCTTTAACCATTGAAATGATTTCTCGATGTTATCATAAGCATCCCAAAACTCAACGAGCTCCCTGAAATTATTTTCGATAAGCCACGTGCCGGCATCATTATTTCCACTGATGTATTCGCACCATTTTTCAATTGCTGTTTCAGGATAATCTATCATAGAGCTTTTGCCGTCAAATTAATTTCTGTGATGCAAATTAAATTTCCATCACCTGTATTTTATTTATTCGGATAAACAAAACCTGTTTCCGCTTCTTTCGTTTTTACAGGCCGTATTTCAATGCTTGCGGAAGGCACATATTCAAACTCGGGATTATCTTTTGCAATCTTGATTGCTTCTTCCATGTCATTTGCCATAATGTGATAATATCCCACCTGCACTGCTGTATCCGTGGAAATATTTTTTTCTGTCCATTGGTTATTGTCTTTGTTAATGACAATGCCCTCGCGAACGAGGGGCTGTGCTGCAATCAATTTGTTTTCGATTTTTAACCTGCCGATATACGTTTCGCATTTTTTGATAAATGCAAGATGCCGGTCTCCCGTCAATGATTTTTTTGCATCTTTTTCATTACGGATGTAAAACATAAATTCTTTCATGGGAAATTAATTTTTAGTTTAATGTTCAAAAATATTTATTTTTACTTTCGTTAAAAAAAAACTTTGATCATTTCATTCAATCCTGATGGTTGAATATTGGTACTTTAATAAATGATGCAGCATTCAAAGGTTAGTAAAATTAAGCAATTAATGAAAAATCACTGTTTGCTTTCTGTAAAACAGGCATGAGCCACCGGCAAACCCCGATGAAATTACCTGCAAAGCATGTTATTCTCCCAACCGGAAGTCCATTACCAAATTCATAACTATTGATGGGCCCAAACAATAAAAAGTATTGGTTAAAGCAAAAAAAAGGATAATATTTTTTTCATTTTAAAATGAAAAGAGTTCTGCATTTTTTTTGCAGAACTCTTAATGTTAAAGTTATTTATTGAACTTCTTTATTTGTTGTGGCACCTTTCTCATGATTATTCCTTTACAATCCTGACATTTCCCGCATTATATCCATCCAGTACCAGCACGCACAAATAAGCGCCCGGTGCATGACCACTCATGTCAACCTGCACATTATTTACGCCAAGTGACAGCTTAATTTCTTTTAACTGCCTTCCCGCTGCATCAAATAAAAATAAGTAAGCTCCTTTTCGGCCATAGCCCGTGCCGCCCGCAGGTGGCACAAGAGCGGTTACAATAAAATTTTCTTTACAGGGATTTGGATATGCGGAAAATAATTTTGCATTATTAATATTTTCATTTTCATGAATACCTGTTATTAGCAAACCGAGACTGTCAGTTTTTACAAGCCATAAGTTTTCTGTATCATTATTGCAACAAAATGTTCCTCCGCACATAATATAACCTCCATCGGTAGTTGTTTTAATATCCCAAAATATATCACTTCCTGATAAGTCGAATTGGCGACACCAAAGTGAATCTCCATTTTCATCAACTCTGAAAATATATCCGTTTATACCAGCCAACGTTTGGATTGCATTATTTGTTGCTCCACCAAAAACATAACCGTTGCTAACAGCCTTAGATAAGCAAAGAGTGCCGCCAAGAGTATATTCCATTTCATAAATTTTATCCCAAATTATGGTATTGGAACTATCATACTTTACAAGATGCGGCTTCCAGTGATCCAGGGAACTATTACTTGCCTTAAAATCACTTTCTGTAATAAAATTTCCATCATTTGAATTAATTGTATTCGTGCCATAATCCGCTCCTGCGCTTTGTTCGGTATAAACCCATTGCTGATTACCCGATGAATCAATTTTAAAAATCATAGGGTCAATCTCATCATTCCACCAATCAATATATTGAGTTCCGCTGCATATATATTCATGTGAAGCGGTTTCAGCAATTCCCCAAATGTTTTGCTCCGGACCCGGATTTGAATAACTTTTCAACCACTGGAAGTTACCTGCTGAATCTGTTTTAAGAAGAAATCCCACCTGAATATTATTAAGAAAGTAGTGACTAAATCCACAAATTAAAAATCCATTATCGCTTGTTTGAATGATGCTATAAGGTACCAATATTGAATCGAATGGATGTGAAATTGTTTTAACCCATAGGGTGTCAAGATTGTAATTAAATTTCACAATCATTACATCATAATCGTAATAATTAGAAGGATTATATGCCTGGGTTCTGCCTACAGCAATAAGATTGCTGTCCCTTGCCAATATTACATCATATAATAAATCATCAGGGTCCTGATTGTATAAATTCCAATACGAAGAATCAGGAGGAGGAATAAAAAGTGTTTTAACGGTATCACCGTTTAAATCAAACTTTACTATAAGATTATTTAAATAAACAGAAGTATCATTTATCTGCCCTCCGGCAACAATGTAACCATTGGGAATTTCTACTACTGAAAGACCTCTGCATAATGATCCTTTTTTTAGCTTTTTGTTAAAAGTGTTCTGTGCATTTGCATTTAAACAACAGATTGCAAAAAAATAAAACAGGTATTTTTTCATTATGCAGTTTTTTTAAAAAAAATCTCCTGCGATATAACCGCAGGAGATTTAACTGAAATCTAAGATTTAATTAATAATAATTTATTTCTTGCAACCAAAACATGATTTATTTTCAATTCAACCATATAACTGCCTCTGCTCAATTTTGTCAAATCAATAGGGACTTCCTGCTGTCCTTTGTCAGCAAACTTATAAAAAACTTTTCTTCCGCTCATATCCGTCATTTCGATCTCTGCCTGATCTTCGTTTGTCATTAATTTGAATGAAGCAAGTACCTGATCGTTTGCAGGATTAGGAGAAAGCGTTAAGCCAATTTCCTCAGTAATTTTTCCATTGCTGTACTCTCCATAAGCGTATCTTCCGCCTCCTGTATCAACCGGAGTTTCAACGTAGCGTTCGTTAAATACGAGTCCCAGAATGCTGTGCGCCTGAACAGCGCTGGGTGTGTAGCTTTCAGATACCTGCCTGATAATGTTTTCTTCATCATTAGTCATATCAAACGGGCTTAAAGCGTATTGCGCCCAGTGAAGCACAATAGTATTTAAGGCGACATAATTCATGCTTTCAATATCAGTGTTTGCGCTCATGGCATTGAGCTGGTTCTGCACTTCCTGGTAGGCGGCTGATCTCATGTACAATCTTATCAGTATGTCGCGCACGCTTGTGTTGTTTATCTGTTCAAGATAAGCAATGGCTTCCTCGTTCATTCCACGCGCCTGGTACCATCTTACAAGATCATTTATATATTGGATGCGAATGCGCTCATCTGTTTCGGCTGCAATAACAGCTTTAGCCAAATCGGGATCATTATTTACAGTTTCCATAAATGGCAAGTTGGTACAGGAAGTTGCGGTTTTTGCAAGAAGGGAATTAACCGTAGATACATTAAATGTATGAGATGGAAGGCAGAATGGCTGAGTATGATGAGTATAATTAAAAGGAGCATTGGCACTGTAGATATCAGTTCTGCCGGCTAAATGAAAAAATTCATTTCCAGCGGGGTCTTGGGTGCTGCCCAGATTTCCCTGGTTTTTTAACTGCCCCATGCAAAACCATCCGGTGCTCCAATCTGCTGCAATTTGCAGATTTTCAAAATAATTACATTTGATATCGAGATTGCTGTTATCGTTATAGGTTTGCACGCCACGCCAGCAGGCATAAAAGTGATTACCGAAACCGCCATTGCCCGGATAAATTTTTCCTCCTACAGGACCGCTATCCGACACTTTAATTCCGCTGCGCACATGATAAAAATCATTATCGTAAATTCTGAAACCTGAGCTTGCATTCATTTCAATGCCTGAAAAATTCAGAAGTTGTGAGCCCAGCGGATCTGAGGTATTACTCTGATATTTTGTATTAAAAACATTATTACTTATATCATCATCCATTCCGCCCCTGATGGTAATACCATAGAAAAACCTGTCAAATGTATTATTATGTAAATCAAGATTACTTTGTAAGGTTGAAGAAGTATTGCTATAAATAATTCCGCTTGTAACATCATGAAAAGCGCAATAAGAAATATGAAACTGGTTGGCATCGGTTAAAACGATGCCATTATCAGCATTTGTAAAACTGCTGCTGCCTGCAAAGTTAATATTATTAAAGCTATTGTAAGCAAATACACCTGCACTGGTGCGCCAACCGTTAAATGGGTAATATAATAACATTCCATTACACAAAAAAGTGCAGTGGTCAATTCTGCTTTGATACAGGTTTGAATTCTGCCCTTCAGCATAAACACCTACATAGCAATTAAAAAGCTGTGCATCGTTTAAATTAAAATACCCTCCATGGGTGTTTGCATTTCCGCTAAGATAATTCCAATTGGCAACTCCGTAAATTGCATTGATGATCCTGGAATGATTACCGAGATTATCATTCATGAAGAACTGCCCTTGCGCAGACTGAGCGTTATTAGTCATATCGCCTTCGACAATAACACCATTCCACATTGTCAGGCATGTTAGTGAACCATTAAACGTGGTACCATTAAGCGTTAGTGTGGCTGTTGGTTCAATAACAACTCTTCCATTCAAGCCAAACTGGAAAGTCATGTTATCAATAGCAATACTGGAGCCTGATTGTATTGTCAAATCATTTTGAATTCTGATAGGTCCGGGTGTACTAAAAGGATTTTGAGAATTTGTCCATGTAGCTGTCGTATTTTGTGGAACGGAATAGGAAGCAACAGTCCAGGTGCTGTTTGCATCGCAGCAAACCTGTGCGTCACTTATTGTAATTGTTTGAGTGGTTGTGGAAGTACATCCTGAGGTATGAGTGACAGTCAGAGTAACATTATAGGTGCCGGTACTCGTCCAGGAAACATTATTTACACACTGAGTATTTCCCGCAGAAGGAGAACCTTGCTGAAAGGTCCAGCTATATGAAATACCAGGATCATTGGGCTGATTAGCACAAAAATTTACAGTTTGTCCGGGTGCTATGCATCCGGGTGGAATTGTAAACGCAGAAGAAACATCCAGCACTTGAAGCAAACCATAATAGGGAACTGAAATATTATTACAGACGTCTTTTACTTCGAGCAATATTAAGTAAAAGCCTGTAGTGGAGAAGGTCAAAGGTATATTTGAAGGAGGAGCCCCATTAAGCCATCCGGTAGAAGATACCTGCGTTCCAATTTGTCCCGAAGAATTTGAATTATAAATAGTCAATTGATATTGGGTAGCATTGGAGGAAAGCGTACTCATTATAATGGGATTGTTAATACAAACCTGCAGTGCAGTAGTGGCAAATACAACAGAGCCATTTACCGTGAAGCTGCTTGTTGGAGCAGGTTGAGTAAAAAAAGTATTATAATTTTCTCCGTCAATCTGGTCAGGTAAGGAGTAAACGGATATGCCCGGAGGAAACAGATTACCATTGCTATGTATTTGTGGAAGACCTGCTGATGTAATTGACAAAGTAACCGGGTCTATTTTCGCGAGGTTCCCACTATTGTCAGATGCATAAATATTATTATCTTTTGCATATTCCAGAAAGGTGCGATTGTAAGCAGCGGAGCTTGGAATTGCAGTCATTGTTCCGCCAGCAGCGTTAGAGGTCGCCCAATATAATCCTAAGAAGGTTGATGCGAAAAGTTTTGAAGCATTGGCATCGTATTCGATACTATACCCTCCTGCAGGTAATGTATAAGTTGCCTGTGATACAGTAGGTGCACTGGCATAAACATCGGGAGAAAAGTAAAGTTCAAATACGTTATTATTCCCAATATAGGAAGAAAATAAAACCTTTTGCCCGTCAGGGCTTACTTCCAGTTCAAACGGAGCAACTCCCAAGCCAGTGAAACAGGATGCATTTGAACCATCAGCAAGTATCAAAGGGCTTGTAATTCCGCTTGCTGTTATAGTATAACGGGTTAATTTATGAGTTTCGACAACGAGCAAATAACGAAAACCGGTTGGATCTGGTTTGGTTACTGCAATGCCGCTGGAATTAATTTCTACGCAGGTAATCTGTTGCGTATTTGTCGGGACGGAAGGCACTCCGCTGCTGCAATCAACAATAGCGTATCCCAACTCCTCTCCTATTTGAACAGGAGCAAATCCTACCCATATCACATAATATTTCTTACAAGTGTTGGGCACGGGTACAATTGCAATTTCCTGTTCTGCTTTAGTAATCTGGGTAGGACCATTGCAAGTGTATATGAGATCAGCCAGAGTTATTGAAGGACTTCCCCCGGGACCAAAAATTGTGATTGCACCTGTTGCTTCTGCCTTAGCGTAAAATAATAAAGTGCCGTTATTATCAAATGCTGCATTCGCAGAAATATATGTTGATCCAGGATCCCAAGTCATGGTAGTGGGTGTCGGAGGAAAATTCATATTTACATAATGATCTGGCAGCATCCAGTAATTCATTTGTGAAAATAAAGTTGAACAAATCATCGTCAGGATGAACGATGAAAAAATGATTTTTGATTTAATTGTTTTCATGAAGTTAAGTTTTAAGGGTGAAAATATAAATTATGATTATGATTGTTCAGGGGCTTTTATAAGGGGTTTCATTTATGTTTATCAGGTTAAAACGGAAAATGAATAATGACCGTTGTAAACGTAAAAATATTTTTATTTGAAAAAACAAATACAGGCAGGGTTTTAAAAAAAATCACCCTTTTGGATGAGCTTTCACAACAATCAGCACGATCCATATTCCTGCACGACAGGGGGTTTCAACCCCTGCCTGCCGGAAGGAAGGGATATTGTGTTTTCTCTTATTCGAAGCCGTATATGGATACTATAGTAAAATATATTCTGAACCGGGAAGCGCATCACCGGAAGAAATCTTTTTTAGAAGAGTATAGAAAGATGCCCGTTAAGTTTGAAGCGGAGTATGATGAAAAGTATACTTTCTGTATTCCATCAGTCTGGTAAGCGTTAGACGGTGTAAAAATTCTCTTATCTATAAAACCCCCTCAACAAAATACATATCAATCTCGCCTTTGCCTTTTGCAGTAATTTTTCCGCGATGCACACAATTGAATTTGCGTGCCTCACCGGCAGGCAGGTCTTTCACTAATTCATACGTGGTTCCGCTTATGTTAATCTTTCCCGGTTCACCGCTGTTTTCCATACGGCTGGCTGTGTTTACCGTGTCGCCCCAAATATCATAGGCAAATTTTTTAACCCCTACAATTCCGGCTATAACCGGGCCGCTGTGGACCCCTATCCTGATATCGAAAAACAACCTGCCTTCAGCCTCCCTTTTAGCTTTATGCTGCTGCATAAATTTTTGGATTTCCAAAGACGAATTTATAACATCAATAGCGTGGGTGGTATTTTTGGTTGGTAAACCTCCGGCAGCCATGTACGAGTCGCCAATGGTTTTTATTTTTTCCACACCGTACTTTTGCATAATGTGGTCGAAGGCTGAAAAACACTCGTTGATTTCAGACACCAGCTCCTTAGGAGTAAGTTTTTCGGAAAGCTGGGTAAAGCCTTTAAAGTCGGTAAATAAAACCGTTACCTCTTCTATCAGTTGAGCTTCAGCGCTGCCTTTTGTTTTCAGTTCTTCGGCAACTTCCTCGGGCAAAATATTCAGGAGCAAATCATCGCTTCGCTTTTTTTGTTTTTCAACTTCTTTCTTTTCCGCAACAACTTCGGCAGTCCGTTCGGTTACTTTTTGTTCCAGCTCCCGGTTTACTTTTGTCTGGAGCAGATGGTTTTCTTCGAGCTGGATAATAATTTCCTTTTGCTTTTTTTCATTTTCTTTTTTCAGCACGTTAATACGGTCGGCAAGTGCAAATGACAATAACACTACTTCGGCCATGTGCCCCATGAAGATGCCGTGCGTATTGAAGAAATTAGAGGGAACAACATTGTTAAGCGCAAGAATAAAAAGGATCACCAGGACCAGGAAGGCCGACCAACCTATAAGGAAATATTTTGCATTAGGGATTCCCCGTTTTAAACTGATAATACCTGAAACGATGAAATAAATACATACCAGCAGGCTGAACATTTGCGACAGGACAAGCGCCACTGTAAATTTCCCTGCAAGGTTCAGCAGGGCAAGCAGAATAAATACAACAAAAAATGTCCATCCTGTGTAAAACAGCACTTTCTGATCTTTCCTGATGCTGAGAAAACGGAGCGTGAAAAGTACTATAACACAATTGGTAAGACTCACAAAAATCGGAATCATCGGGTTGACACCGGGGTTGTTGGACCATAAAAATTGAAATCCAAATCCTTCTAATCCCAGGTAAAAAGTTACCGAGAATAAAATATACAGCAGGTAATAAAGATAACTGCGTTCGCGAACCGATAAATAAATAAAAAAGTTATAGATAAAAGCAAAGATCATAACCCCCATATAAATTCCCCAGAACAGGATATTCAACTGGTTATGCTCAACGAATTTATTTTTGGATGACACAGCAATCGGAATTTGAAAAGGATAGATGCTTTGTCCTTTTATATAAATTAAAGATTCGACTGTGTCTTTAAGATATAAACTCAACAACCAGTTTTCAGAAGCAACAGGCCTTTCATGAAATGGTTTGAGAGAACCGCCCGTAAATAACAGCTTCGGGGTTTCGCCATTCATTTCAAATATTTCTAACTGGTCCAGGAGAGGAGCATCAATCTCGAGGTAAAGTTCTTTCTCCGTTTTACTGAAAACCGAAAAGCGCATCCATACGGTATGAGGTATGTTGCCGAGGTTCAGAATTTCCGTTTGGCAGGGAGTAAACTTTTTGTTAAGAAGTTCCGTGACACTTAGCTTTTGTGTAGTGTCAACAAAGTACTCCATATTTCTGCCGACAAACAACCGTTCGCCTTCATTAACCCGCACAGGCTCCCGAGCAAATAAAGGAACAATTGAATATGCGCTAAGGCATAATAAGCCGGCAAGTATTTTAAATATTTTCACGTATGATGGGTGTATCAGCGCACAGCGTTATTTGTTTGTCTGCCATTTCGGGGCTTAACAGTCCGCCAATTGATTGCTGGTAATTGAAAAAATTATCGGGATCGTATTTTCTTTTTATGGCGACTAACTGATAGTAATAAGGCCCCCAATATGCCCACTGGAAACCGGTTTGATCCCTGTTCGGATAATTCTGGTAAGAATGTCCGTTAGTGTACTGCTGCATGAAATCGTACAGTGAAATAATCCACAGCCTGTTTTGTTCCTGGTCGTTGGTCACGTTATCAAAAAACACAATGCAATAAAAATCCAATATAGCACTGCGATGTATAAATGCTGATTGCTCAACAGGATATTTGTTGATCACTCCGCCATATCCTTCCAGGTCCAGCATCCCGTATGTGTTAGGAACGGTTTTAAAGAATTGCAAAATATTTTTGTAATCATTAACATTGAGCGCGCGCTCGATATAAGCGCTGCGCCCGTAAAATTTAATAGTGGGAAGCTGATTTGCAGGAATGGCAGGAATGCCTTCAAGCACTTGATCATTTATGTAAGAGTATTTACCCTGCTGCTTAAAAACAACTGTTGCTCCCGGTACGGCCATTAACGGGGCAATTGCTGCATTCAACTCATTCTCATTGCCGATAAAACCTCCTCCGAACCGTACTTTTTTATGACCATCACCTGCAATGTCTGTATAAACTAATGTTTCGATGCCGAGATTCGGATATTGAAACCCTGTGAGGTAATTCTCCTGGATGGTATATAAAGCCTGTGCAGCATTGGTTGTATCGGTTTCAAAATCCCAGGTAATGGAAATGCCCCAGATTAATCCCAATGGAAATATTTTATATTTTATGCTTACAAGCACGCCAAAGTTTCCGCCCGTGCCTCCGCGTACAGCCCAAAACAAGTCGCTGTTTTGATTGGCATTCGCAACCACCACGCTTCCATCGGCAAGTATCATCGTAATCTCAAGCACGCAATCCGACTGAATTCCAAAATTTCGGGAAGTGAGGCCGTAACCTCCCCCCTGCATATAGCCTGCAACAGCAACTGACGGGCATCCCCCACCGGGCAAATGCATTCCATAAAATTCCAGTGCGGGATTTAGATCAGCAAAGGTGATCCCTGCCTGCACCCAAACCGTTTGATTGGCCGGATCTACAAAAACGCTTTTAAGCTGGCTGATGTCAATAACCATCCCGTTACAAACCGAATAATCGGCCAGGCTGTGTCCGCCAGACCGAATGGCTGTTGCTAAGTTATAATCCGTTGCAAATTTCAGACACACCTGGATAGCCTGGTAGCTGGAAACATACACAATCAATAAAGGATTGGCAGGAAAAACATTGTTGAATTCTCTTTTGTCCACATCATATCCCGGAGACCAGGGATAAACGACTTTACCCTCGACTGCTGCCTCCAGCCCGGCCAGTTGTTCTTTGGTAACTGCTATGTTTGAAGGAATGGTTGCGGTATTGTCCCCGGATGTCAGCCATGCAATATTCTGCTTCTTTTCAATCTCCCTTTTAGTTAGTTTTATTTTCATATTTGTTGTTTGAAAAATTTAACGTTCAGACAGCAAGGTTAAAAAATCATTTTGCCAAACCGGCAATTCACAACTTGTTGTGTGACTTAACCCGCCATTAATTGGCCAAATATAACAAACTGGTTGTTATTCAATTTTAATGGGCGGGTAAAAGAAAAGAGACTTACCGAGGATTAAAAGGGCCTTGCATCGGCAGGCAGGAATAGCTCCTGTTTATTCGTTCTTCTGTTTCTTAATCCCTGTATGGAGAATTCCAACCTGGCGGGATGTGAGTTTCAAAATTAATTTTTTATTGATTTACCGGAACAAGTCGCCCGTTTAAAGACTGACACTTACGATTTGCCATCTTGTTCGAAGGCAGATTTGATTTAGAAAAAAATTAGACAGCATAAATCCACCAATCTGCGCTTCAGCATACATACTGAAACATGTTAAAAAAAAGCAAAGAGATTGATTGGTTTCATTTTTAAAAAATTTACAGTGCATGATCATTTGCCAAATATATTGTTTAACGATGGCAGAATTTTTCGATATTTTTACTGACTAAATTTTACACGTCTCTTTATGCATTCCATTCTGCCCTTTCTGCTTGCCATGGTGATTGTCATTGTGCTTATTGAAATGCTGGCGACACAAATAAAAGTTGCTTACCCGGTGTTGCTGGTTGTGGCCGGGCTGCTGGTGAGCTTCATACCCCATTTGCCTGCAGTGCACATTAATCCCGACCTGATCTTTTTTATATTTCTTCCGCCTTTATTGTTCGAAGCTGCGTGGTCCATTTCGTTTAAAGAAATGAAACGCTGGTGGCGCATCATTGGCAGCTTTGCATTCCTCGTAGTGTTTTTTACTGCATTAACCGTAGCGGTGTTAACCAATTATATTATACCGGGGTTCAGTATTGCACTTGGATTTTTACTGGGCGGGATTGTTTCACCGCCTGACGCTGTGAGCACGGGGGCCATCACAAAATTTGTAGCAATACCCCGCGGCACCAAAGCCATACTGGAAGGCGAAAGCTTATTGAACGATGCTTCATCTCTCATCATTTTCAGGTTTGCATTGGTGGCCGTTGGCACCGGGCAATTTATATGGCAGCAGGCTGCATTCAGTTTTTTGTGGATGGTAATTGGCGGTGTGGGCATCGGGTTGCTGCTGGCATGGCTTTTTGTAAAGGCGCACAAACGTTTGCCTACAGATGCTCCGTCAGACATTGTATTTACGTTGGTTGAACCTTACGTTTTATACTGGGTGGCTGAGCAGATGCACAGTTCGGGCATACTCGCTGTCGTAAGTGGCGGGTTGTACATGTCCACCCACCGGTTGTTATTTTTAAACAGCACCAGCCGCGTAAGGGGTTACAGTGTTTGGGAAAGCTTTGTTTTTATTCTTAACGGCATGGTGTTTTTTATCATCGGACTGGGGCTTCCTGAAATTGTGGATGGCCTTAAAGCAGATGGCATACCGTTGCAAACAGCCATTTGGTACGGAGTAATTGTTACGGGAATTTTAATTGCTGCACGCATCATTTGCTCGTATGCAGCCTTAATAACCACCATGATCTTCAGGCCGCAGGTGATGCCGCACAGCAGCAGCAGGCGCAGGCGCTGGACGCTGCCGCTATTGCTTGGCTGGACGGGTATGCGGGGCGTGGTATCGCTCGCTGCGGCATTGGCTATACCTGTTGCGCTGGAAAACGGCACTGCATTTCCGCACCGGAATCTAATTCTGTTTATAACCTTTATGGTTATTTTGCTAACGTTGCTTATACAGGGATTAACACTGCCTTACCTGATTAAAAGAAGCCACCTATTTGAAATTACCAGCGAAATACCCGGGGAGGAAGCGCGGCAGAAACTGCTTAAGGGATTAAAGCAGCACACCTATAATCATTTAAGAAACAAACACGACAACGAACATAAAGGCGATGCCGGGCTGCAAAAGTTAATGCAGCATTGGGAAGCGAAAATAAATGCTGCTGACGATAACTGGATGAACGCACAAACCAAAGACCATTACCTGCAAATGCTGGAAAGCCAGCGGCAATACCTCGTGGAGCAAAATAAAGATTTAAAGGTTGACGAAGAATTGATACGCCTGCAGCTTTACCAGATAGATTTGGAAGAAGAACGGTTGAGGATGCTTTAAAAAATGATGCGGAAGTATGCACACCATTTAATATTTGACTTGCGCGCCAAGAACACCTGTAAAGAGGATTTCTGCCTGGCAGGATGTGGGTTTCAAATTAAATTGTTCTCTAATGCATACTTAATAAACATAGCACTTGTCCATGAAGCATATGTCTTTGCACCATCAGTTTTATCTCGAGTGTTGTCCATAACCGCTTTAATTATTAATGGTACCGTTTTGCCATCATTCACTAGCTCACAAGCCCTCGCTATTCCATAGCTCTCCATCTCTAGGGCAATGGCTTTTCTTTCAACGGTGCTAACATTTTCAATAAAAAAGCCCTTTTGGTCAATAACTTGTCTTACACAAGCTATTGGCTCGAAATGAATATTAATGTTATTTTTTCTGGTTGGATCATTGGTCTTTATATAATTAATAGCCTTGTCTTTATCCCTTTTAAATGCAGTTATATATGCACTGTTAGTATTGGCAGATTCTATTTCTCTCTTAAATTCTTCCTCAGTTAACTTTCCTTTATCAATTGTGAAGACTTTTGTTGAAACAACAATATCTCCAATGCTAGTATCTTTAGGCTTGCCCCCAAGAACCCCCGGCATTATAAGAAATTTAGGGCGGAATCGAATAATCATTTCCGTTGCTAAAATTGCGGCATCCACCATTCCTGTGGCTAATTGAGACGACCAAGCAATACGTTTATCATGGTTTGTAGTTAGATGGCCATATTCAATTAAATGCTTGTCATTTTTTATCTTCCTACCCTTGTAAATATGGGTAATATTTTTTCCATTTCATCTTCTTCTAATGCGGTTATGATTACATAATCACATTGTGTTGCTCCATGTTCAGCAATATCAGTTTTCATTTGATTCCCACCTTTATTATTCTTGTCATTTTCCAAATCTCTATAATACTTTGCGAAGCCACCGTCATTCATAAAAGTTCTTGCATATGGTCCAAGATCAAAATATTCAATATTGTTTAACCCATGGCTTAGATACTCCAAGAGGTAAAGGTTCAGCCCCGATATATATTTTAATTTTTGATACAAAACTCGTCCCGGGCTTACAGGGACATTGCCCCTCCCACTAATATTAGCTGAATAAAACACATTATCAGGGAAAGCATTTTTATATTCAATGCAGGCATATAGAATATCATCTAGTTCTTTTGCAGGATATGGTCGTATCATTTTATATAAATTTGGCTATATTGAGTATTAGAATGATTGCTAACAAGAAGGGATTAAAAAAGTTTTTAAAAAGGAAATCGGTAAGTATGTAATGCATACTTGAGCTAAATTGCTGCGTAATAAGCACAACTGTTTGTTTACGTACAACTGTTTGATAGAAGTACAACTGTTTGTTAACCACTCAAAGCCCCCTTTTTAAAAATTTATTTTAATCTTTATTGTGCGTACGCTTTTCTACTTAGCAGGCATTGTCCTTACGAAAGAAGCTGGAGGAACTATGTTTTTTAATTACTGACCTTCCAATTAAAAATCGTACAAAGATTATTTTGTCTTCGCTTTAATCTCACTATTTCGTCCACAGCTTTATTGTCAGAATCAATTTTTATGGCTGCCATCCATTTTTTAGCCGCTTCTTCGTTTAAATAACTGAATGTAACCTGGTTTATGTCATCCCAGCCAAATGTGGAGTATTTGTACATATTATTTGAAACATACAATCTGTTTTCTGCATTCGCTTCCCTCCTTAGATTATAATATTCACCTAAATGCATGAAATGCTCTTCTATATAACACTGTCTAACAAATTCAAAGTTCATATTATTTATAGATGCTTCCATAAGCTTATTATAAAATAAGTCTGTATTAAAATCATTATCACGAAGGCTAATCGGAATGAAACGATTAAAAAATGCATTATATCCACTCAGGTTATTTCTAAACCGCGAATGTTGAATATAGGAAACATATTGATAATCAAAAACAGCTTGAATTTTTTGACCAGTTTCGAGAAAATAATTTATGCTGTCCATAACTGCAATCTCATCACACATTAGCTCAATAATTTGCACATCTGACTGTTCATTCTTTAATAAATAACTTAAACTATCAGTGTAAACAGAAATACCGTGTTTGAAATCACCCGCTTCTTTAGCCATTTGTTCAAATTGTTTAATCAATAGCCTTACATTGTTTATAGTATCGTTAATTTTATCTTTTTTAAAATTTAGATTTTCATTCAAATAGAGATGAGCAATTTCATGGAACAGAATAAACATTATATGGAAAGTAAATACAGTGTTTTGATAATCACCATAAGCAAGAAGAACAGAATTTTCTTGCTCTAATAACTCAGTATTTTGTGGACTTTCCTCAAAGCCTTTTATAGAATCAGTTATTGAAAAATAATTCAGCATAAATGGCCTTATGCCTGAGTCACTGCCATTCGTACAAAATTTATATGAAATATATTTTAGTAAAAGTAGCCTGAATGAATTAGCAGAATTTTCTTTTAATTCTTTTGATTTTAAAAGAGAGGCTGCGGTAAATTTTTGAATAATTTCATGGTATTCAATAAGCTGGTGAAGATAGTTAAGGTTAAAAACTATGCAATATTTGTCATCAAGATTTGTTGTTTTCATACTACAATCCTGATGATGATTAGTTATCAAAACTATTTCCTTTTTCAATTTTTTAGTAGAATTATATTTATCGATATACGAGAAAACAAAATTCAAATCGAACGAAAAAGAACTAGCCTTCTGGAATGGAATATTGAAATCTTTATTCGCATTAATAAAATCATCTATATCCATCTTTATTCATTTTTTTGTATTCATTCAAAAACTTAACCGCTTCAGCACGCTCGTAATTCTCAAGAGTAAACCGTCCATCTTTTGTTAATATGGCTCGTTTAGTATGGCTTTTTCTCTGACTCTTCTTCTTATCCAAAATTATATCTACTATTATAGGTATTATCATAGTAGTAAATGGGATTATTATTCCTATTAATACCTCCACCCCAGTTAATTTTTCTTCATTCTGTTCAGAATATGAGATGTTATTAGTTGCTAAGATTTCCAGAATTTCATTTCTGTCTTTTTTGTCAATTTCTAAGATTATTGTGTTCATTTTTATACTTTTTAATTTTTCAATGTTGGAATATTTACAAGAACCAACTTTTTTGTTTTGTCCACGCAGTCTCCGTTTCGAAACTCTGCACAATTAATTTTTCATTTTTCTGAATTTTCAGCCTTTGCCAAAGTAAAACCTCAAACCCATAACAATTCCAATAAACATTTACTAATAACCTGGCACAATAAATTATTCAGAGGAAAAAAACTCTGAGAAAAGGTACTGCGCGGGCGCGCTGTGTGAATACGGTTACACTGGTTTTTATCTTTCTACCAGGCCACACGCCTCAAATGTAAAAAAGTTTTCCTGATATGCAATTAATCCCTTAACGAATTTTTTTCAGTAGAAATACCCCGGACCGTAAACGCTGTATTATTTTTTCAAAATAAAAACCGGGACGAAAAGTGCCCCGGTTCTACCTAACCCTATGATGCAAAATTAATAATTTTTTTTCTATTTATTCTTTCCGTCCGTCATTCCGGGATCAATTACCATTTCAACCGATTGTGCAGACATGGGAACAATTTCAGATTCGCGGAAGGTATCTTTCCATACTACCTGCATATTTGCAAACTGCATATCCACAATGGATGCGGGAATTTCATAGTAGTAATTAAATTTATCGCTCTCGCCATCAGCAAGCATAACTACATTTATCTTTTTGATTTGCCATGGCAAACTCGCGCCCGTCTTCAATTTTCATAACTGCCTTGCCCAGGCCCACCAGCCCGTAATGTTTATTGTCGTTCGCATAAGTTACTTTAAAGCGGATGGCCGTTTGCTTTGTTTCCTTTGACACAGCAGTCATTAAGACTTTGAACGGCCCGGTTTCAAAATCGTTGGTTGAAGCGGGCAATTGAAAATCGGGCGCCTTGTGAACGGTTCCTTTAGCGGAAATCCTGTAAAAGCCTTTAAAGTTTATCGTAAATTTTTCCACATGAAAACGTGTATCTCCTGTAAGGTTAAGCACCCGCGAATTTGATTCTTTGGGTTCGATCAACTCATTTTTTCCGTTTATCAATGCCAGCCCGCCTTTGGGATTGAAGGTGCCGAAGTCATACATAAACTCTGTTTCACCGGGCTTGTAAAGCAGATAATCATTGGTTTTATTGGTTATTTTAATTTTGAGCTTACACACGTTGGACTGCGCATTGGCATCCACAATTTCAACCGTCATTTCATCGGTTTCGAATTTGGTTTTCTTGTACCAGTTTTCGTGCTTGGGATCATTTTTATCGCGTTGCGAAAGCGCAGTGGTGGCAATAAAGAGTGCAGCAAGCGCAAGCAGCATTTTTGATTTTTTCATGATACAGGTTTTTGTTTTTGCCGAAGGAATCCCTTCGGGATAAATTTTTTAACGGAGCAAATGTATTATTTAGAATTACTTATTATTTAAAAATAATTCCGATTTATCAATAACCATGCTGTTGAAAAACAATTTTATTACCGTTAATTAAAAAATCATGATGATAAAATTAATTATTGTAATCCGGCTTCTCACCCTAAAGGGGTACCATCGAAAGCACTTTTGTATAAACGGATTAAATAAATCTGGTTGATGACTTAAAAATTTCTCAGGCATTTAATAGCTGGTTCCCCTTTAGGGTCAGGGGTAAACACAGAGGATAAAAAAAATCCCCTGGTTTGCACCAGAGGATTTTCTTGTTATAATCAAAATTATTATGAAGGTCTTTGTTCGAGTGTTTTAAGGATTCCTGCAATTTTACCTCCGCCTGATTGAAGAGCAGAAATAACATTTTGAGCAGGTGATTGCAATAAGCCGATGATTTCACCAATAAGCTCGTTTTTGGATTTCAGGGCAGCAAGGGTATCCAGTTGATTGTCGCCTGTAAAAATGGAGGAATCAATGTATGCACTTTTCAGGACAGGACGGTCATTGGTTTTCCTGAATTCCTTGATCACTTTGGCAGGCGTATTTGCAGCTTCCGAAAACATAATGGCTGTGGAGCCTTTCAATGTAACGAACAGGTCGTTAAAACTGTTTTCATCAATTTTCTGCAGGGCTTTTTTGATGAGAGAATTTTTAGCAACTCTCACTTTTACATTTTTATTGAAAGCGCTTCTTCTTAATTTATTCGCCTTTTCGACAGTGATATTTGAAATATCCGTAAAATAATAATTGTTGCAGGATTTAAAACTCTCTACAAGGCTGTCTATGATTTTATCTTTATCTTCTTTTTTCATCGTTGTAAGATTTAAATTTTTGTGAAATTAACCGGCAAAAGATCTTGAATCAATTTTAATTCCGGGGCTCATGGTGCTTGACAGGCATACGCTCCTGAAATAAGCGCCTTTGGCAGATGCGGGTTTCAATTTTGCAATGGAAGCCAATACTTCATGCGCATTGTCATAAATTTTGTTTGCGTCAAATGAAACTTTACCGACAGAAGTGTGAATGATTCCCGCTTTGTCAACTTTGAAATCAATTTTTCCGCCTTTTGATTCTTTCACTGCTTTTCCGATATCATTCGTTACAGTTCCTGTCTTGGGATTAGGCATTAAGTTTCTCGGACCTAAAATTTTTCCGAGCTTACCCACTTTTGCCATTACGCTGGGCATAGTAATTACAATATCCATATCCACCCAGCCCTGTTCTATTTTCTGAATGTATTCATCCAATCCCACATAATCAGCTCCTGCTTCTTTAGCTTCAGCTTCTTTGTCGGGAGTACACAACACAAGAATTTTTACGGTTTTTCCCGTTCCGTGAGGAAGGGTAACAATTCCTCTCACCATCTGGTTCGCCTTACGCGGATCAACACCGAGGCGGACACTTAAATCAATGGAAGCATCAAACTTTGTAAAGGTGATGTCCTTTACAATCTTTGAAGCTTCCTGGAGGGAATACGTTTTTGCAGCATCAAATTTCTTTGAAACTAATTTTTGGTTTTTTGTGAGCTTTGACATTTTGCTTTGTGAAGTTCAAACGTTCGCCCGGGGGCGAACTCCTTCTTTTTAATTAGTATTATAAATTTCAGAACGGCCGTTTTCCTTCCACAGTCAGTCCCATGCTTCGTGCAGTACCTGCGACCATGCTCATTGCAGATTCTATGGTGAAGCAATTAAGATCAACCATTTTTGCTTCCGCAATTGAACGAACCTGGTCCCAATTGACGTGGCCAACTTTTTTCCTGTTAGGCTCGGGTGAACCGCCTTTTATTTTACTCACTTCGAGAAGCTGAACAGCCACCGGGGGAGTTTTGGTAACAAATTCAAATGATTTATCGGTATAAACTGTAATGATAACAGGAATTACTTTTCCCGCCATTTGCTGAGTTCTTGCATTGAACTGTTTGCAAAACTCCATAATATTAACGCCCTTTGCACCCAGCGCAGGACCGATCGGGGGAGCCGGATTTGCCGCCCCGCCTTTAATTTGTAATTTTATTAATGCACCTATTTCTTTTGCCATTGTTTTCTGATTTGAAAATTTGAAAATTTGAGAATTTGAAGATTGAATTTGATTGCTGGAAGCACAACCATTTTCAAATTTTCAAATCACCTCATTTTCAAATTTGATTTACTCTTTTTCTACCTGCATATAACTCAGCTCGAGCGGTGTTTTTCTTCCGAATATTTTCACCATTACCTTGAGCTTTTTCTTTTCTTCGTTAACCTCCTCAATCACTCCGGAGAATGTATTGAACGGCCCGTCTATAACCTTTACCGTTTCTCCAACCACAAACGGAATATTCATTACTTCATCTGATTCTGCCAACTCATCCACTTTCCCCAGCAATCTGTTCACTTCAGCGGGCCTTAACGGTGCAGGAGCTTCTCCTTTAGGACCGAGGAAATTGATTACACCGGTTACATTTTGAATGATGTGCGGAATTTCACCTGTCAGAAATGCTTCAATTAAAACATATCCCGGAAGGTAGTTTCTTTCTTTGCTTACTTTTTTTCCGTCTTTAATCTGGTAAATTTTTTCAGTGGGTATTAAAACCTGTGAAACATACTCATTCAGTTTGAGACGATTTATTTCCGATTCAATATACTGCTTCACCTTCTTCTCTTTGCCGCTGATGGCACGGATTACGTACCACTTTTTTGCTTCGGTTGTTACCATGATCTTCTTTTAATCGAACAAAGAGTAAATAATATTCATGGAACCCTGGAATACAGAGTCCATAAGGAATACAACAATTCCAATAATCAGTGAAGCGGTTAATACCACAATGGCGCTGCTCTGCAGTTCGCTCCATGTTGGCCACGAAACCTTATGCATCAGTTCATTATAGCACTCCTTAATATATGATGTTATTTTGTTCATTCTGTTCTGCGATTCGTTATTTGTTACCTGTTATTCCTGAACACTGCTATTAACGATTAACCGATAACCATTAACTTTTTTCCTGCACGGGTGGAGAGATTCGAACTCCCATCAACGGTTTTGGAGACCGCTATTCTACCCTTGAACTACACCCGTATTCCAAGTGGCAGTTAGCAGAATGCAGTTGGCAATTTGCAAACCGCCAACTGCCCGTTGCCAACTTATTTAATAATCTCAATTACCTGCCCTGCACCTACTGTCCTTCCGCCCTCACGAATTGCAAAACGTAATCCTTTGTCCATTGCAACCGGAACGATGAGACTTACCGTGATTGTTACGTTATCTCCGGGCATAACCATTTCGCGGCCTTCAGGCAGCACAATTTCACCTGTTACATCAGTAGTTCTTAAATAAAACTGCGGACGATATTTGTTATGGAATGGAGTATGACGGCCGCCTTCTTCTTTTTTCAACACATAAATCTCGGCTTTGAATTCAGTATGCGGAGTGATGGATCCCGGTTTTGCAACGACCATTCCTCTCCAGATATCAGTTTTTTCAATACCTCTCAATAACAAACCCACATTGTCACCTGCTTCACCGCGATCAAGAATTTTGCGGAACATTTCAACACCGGTAACTGTTGAAGTCAATTTCTTCTCCTGCATTCCGATGATTTCAACGTTATCGTTCGAATTAATTACGCCTCTTTCAATACGTCCGGTTGCCACTGTACCACGGCCTGTAATAGAAAATACGTCTTCCACCGGCATCAGGAACGGCTTATCAATCTCGCGCGTAGGAATTGGAATATAAGAATCCACTGCATCCATCAGTTCCACAATTTTAGGAACCCATTTTGCGTCTTTATTCAATCCGCCAAGAGCAGAACCACGAATGATTGGAATATTGGTTCCGTCAAATTCATAGAAGCTCAACAGTTCACGGATTTCCATTTCAACAAGGTCTAACAATTCAGGATCGTCTACCATGTCAACTTTGTTCATGAACACTACAACTTTGGGCACACCGACCTGGCGTGCTAAAAGAATGTGCTCGCGGGTTTGGGGCATCGGACCGTCAGTAGCGGCTACCACAAGAATGGCTCCGTCCATCTGCGCAGCGCCCGTTACCATGTTTTTTACATAGTCAGCGTGGCCGGGACAGTCAACGTGCGCATAGTGACGCTTTTCTGTTGAATATTCCACGTGAGCTGTATTGATAGTAATACCACGCTCTTTTTCTTCGGGAGCATTATCAATCGAGTCGAATGAACGGATTTCTGCAAACCCTTTTTCGGCAAGTACAGTTGTAATTGCTGCTGTTAAAGTTGTTTTACCGTGGTCAACGTGACCTATGGTTCCAATATTTACGTGCGGTTTGGAACGATCAAATTTTTCTTTTGCCATAATTTATTTTGAATATGATTCGGTTAATAATTGATTGTTGGATTTTATGATTGGAGACTAAGACTATAACTGTTGTTTACTATATTTTCAAATTATTCACAATTTACTCTGAGCCGTTGAGGAGAATCGAACTCTCGACCTCTTCTCCGCCTAAGGCGGATGCTCTACCGCTGAACTACTTCGACTTGAACATTTTCAGCACATTGGCTATTTTTCTCTTCAACTTTTTACTTCTTAACTCTTGAGCCGTTGAGGAGAATCGAACTCTCGACCTCTTCCTTACCAAGGAAGTGCTCTACCACTGAGCTACAACGGCTTGGTGAGAAAGTTAACCGTTACCGCTAATCGTTATTAATTTCTTTCTCTTCACTCTTAACGATTAACTTCTTCCTGAGCGGAAGACCGGGCTCGAACCGGCCACCCCCAGCTTGGAAGGCTAGTGCTCTACCAAATGAGCTACTTCCGCTTTTTAAAATTAAAGATTAAGAATGAAGTCTCATTTTTAATCTTATCATTCTCAATTCTTAATTTCCCAGTGTGGGGAGAGAAGGATTCGAACCTTCGAAGTCGTAAGACGACAGATTTACAGTCTGTTCCATTTGGCCACTCTGGAATCTCCCCCTTATTCATCTGAGCTTACAGCTTATCGTCTGCGTCTTTAATAAGCGTAAACTGCGGCTGCAAACCTTCCGAAGGAGCGGCTTCGGAATCAACTGTAAACTGCTCAATGAGCCGATGGAGGGATTCGAACCCCCGACCCACTGATTACAAATCAGTAGCTCTGGCCAACTGAGCTACATCGGCTTGATCAGAAGTTAATAACTATGCGTTAATTGTTAGCAGAATGCTTAATTAACGGATAAGAATTAACCACTTATGGAGCTACTTCTGCACACTTTCATCACTGTTTTCAATGAACAAAATACACCTCCCAAAAATGGGAGTGCAAATTTAGAAAAGATAATCAGATTAACAAACCTGTTGAAAAATAATTTTTTGAAAAGAATTATCGCAGGTGTTGATTGACATATGCAATCCTTCGGAAGGTGATTTTACTTCCTTCCTTTTTTCTTTTTATGAATAGTTCTTTTTTGACTTTTAGACACACCTGCATTTTTAGTGGTCAGCTCAAAGGTTTGCTGCAGCCTTGTGTTTGGATCCATCACAATCTCGCCTTTTGAAAGTTCCCGCATATGTTCAAAAATTACCTGGTCTTCTACAGTGTCTTTATTCCAATTCAGGTATTCAAATTTCATGAAATTGGCAAGCGTCAATGTCAAATGATTTTTTGCCTCACCCTCCTCCATCTTTTTCAGTTCATTTATCATAAGTTCCATGGTTTTTCCATAATGCTTGAAACGGATTTTATTACTCGGATATTGAACTTTTTTAGGTTTTACTTTGAGGGTTTGCGGAGAAGGCATCGGGTAGGGAGAATCCACCTCGAGCTTAAAATTTGAAATGATGAACAGGTGATCCCATAACTTGTGTTTAAAATCGGTAATATCCCGAAGATGCGGATTAAGCGATCCCATAACTGCAACTATTGCCTGTGCGGCTGTGTTTCGTTCTTCTTTATTTTTAATCGTGCACGCGTATTCAATCATTTTTTGAATGTTACGCCCGTATTCAGAGATAACAAGTGGATTCCGGCTGCTGTTGTATTCCATGGAAAATAATTAATGTGCCCAAAAGTAGAGAATATTTGTTACCTGCCATGAAAACCGTATTGTTTTACAAAAGATTTCAACAGCTGTTGATAAAAATAAAAATAATTTTTCATTAAATATTCAAAATGTTATTTCTATATTTGCACCTCATAGGGTTAGATTAGTATAGCCGGAAAGTTTTTTCCGGCTTTATTTTTTCTCCCATCCCGGGGAGACATTCACGGAAAATTTATTCCATAAAATTAAATTTGTATAACTGATTTTTAGTGAATATGACTGAAACTTTACCTCCTAGGTTCAGAGTTATTTTTTTAAGAAAAAGAGGGAGGGGCCGCGATCAGCAAACTCCAATCACAGGCAAGCAATAATAAAAAGATAAACATTACAAAAGCTTCAAAAAATACTTCTGATTAATTTCAGAACAATGAGTGTTTTCACAGGTTAGGGTTAGCCGGAGAGAAAATCTCTCCGGCTTTTTTGTGCGCTAATGTTTTTCTTCATTAAATCTTTATGTATGCTTTTCAATTTTGCACCGGGTTAGGTAGAAGCCGGAAAGTTTTTTTCCGGCTTTTTTATTCAGGAATTAAAATTCCTCCATTTGCTGCTGCCAGTCAAAAGAATTAATTCTGAAATAACCAGCTAAATATTTGGAGGTTTAAAATAAACTCTTTACGTTTGGCAACCTTTTACATTTCACCCTTTACCCAAACTTAAAACCCCATTGAAGAAAAACAACATGACAGGTGAAAAGCGAAGTTAGTTTTTCTTTGAATCTTGTGAGCAGGGTGTGATAGTTTATTTATTGTTGCAGTTATCATCATTTACAATGTTGCAGGGTCCCGAAAAAAAAGATCCCTGCGAAAACAAAAAAACCTATGTTAGACAATCCCTATCTTGACACACTTATTTCGCTCGTGCTGGTGTATGCACTGCTGAGCACGCTGGTCAGTATTATTACTGAATGGATCAACCAGCATTTGAATGCGCGCGGTAAGTTTTTGCAGGAAACCATTTTCAAAATGATGAACGATCCTGCCAATGAAAACTACGGATACCTGCTTTACCGGCATCCCATCCTGGACCGTTATCGCAAAGACAAAAAAAGCCTCCCGCAATATGTTTCTTCTGATGTTTTTGCACAATCTCTCATTGAAGTAATGAGCACGCAGTCATCAAAGGATAAAATTGTAATTAACAAGGATGGCACACATTCCCTGTCAGAAGAATCAGCTAAACCGCCAAACGGTGACGACTCGCTCTTTAAGCGATTTGAAGCAGGCGTAAACGCCATGAGCTACAGCGATACCAAAAGGCTTTTCCGTCATTTCATTGACAGGGCAAAGAGTGCGGATGCAGGAAAGCAGCTGGACTACCTGCAAAAAGAAATAGGCGAATGGTTTAATGGACACATGGATCGTGCTACAGGATGGTACCTGAAAAAACAGCGTCCCAAATTTCTTGTTGCGGGTTTTCTTGTTGCGTTGCTTCTTAATGTAGACAGCATTCATCTCACGCGTGTGCTTTTAATGGATCCGCAGTTAAGGAACAGTATGGTAATTCTGGCCGAAAAAACTGCTGATGCATATTCATCTCAACCTGATTCTTCCGTTGAAAAGAGAATACAAGTTGCGCTTGATTCCACCATCAACTTTATGCAAAGCGACAGCGTAAAGACTGATACTTTATTGATGGCTGCGTCATGGAAGAAAATAAAAATTTTCATCGATGCTAAAGATTCATTGAAACAAAACGAGCTGAACCGTCAGAATGAGCTGGACCGTCAAATGTATATGGTGGATAAGCTGGCATCTTACGGGCTGCCCATAGGGTATCAGAATAATGTTCCGCCTGTCTCATGGTGGAAGAAAAACAAAGCTGAAACAAAAGTAGCAGCAAATAGCTCCCCAAAAATCCAAAACTATTTTCAGCGGAGAAGCCACCTCACACTTGCTAATGTAATAGTATATCTATTCGGTATTATAATAACCGGGATTTCGCTCAGCTTTGGCGCACCGTTTTGGTTTGAATTGCTTGTGAAATTTGTGAACATCCGCAGAAGCGGAGTAAAGCCATCCGATAAAAAAGACGACAATAAATAAATAGAAAAGACATGCCTTCCTCACAACCTTTCGTTAACTGCCACACGCACATATTTAATTCAAGCTGCGCACCTGATTATTACCTGCGCATGGTACTGCCGCCTATTTTAGACCCGTTTGCCAATACCATCAAAGCATTTCTTGATAAAAAAACTACGCGATGGGCAATGATCGGCTTAATAAAAGTGGCCACCATTTTTGACAGGGAACGCAGGCACGCATTTGAACGTTACCTGCGCTTTATAACGGTGGGTTCATCCGCTTCGCAGCGCGAAGTATTTCTCGGTCTCATTGAGCCTTATAAGAATATTCCCGATGCACGCTTCGTTGCGCTTACGCTTAATATGGATCACATGTCGCATTTTCCAAGCAATCATGCGCCCATCAACTCGCAGCTTGCCGAAGTGCGCGAGCTTAAAAAACAATTTCCTGATAAGCTGTTTCCGTTTGTCTCGGTTGATCCCAGGCACCTGGGCGGAAAGGATCTGCTTGCATGGCTGAAGAAGTATATTAACAAAGACAATTTTTTTTGCGGAATCAAGCTGTACCCTGCCAAAGGATTTTTTCCTTTTGATCCGCGGCTTTATGAAGTGTATGAATGGGCGCAAAAAGAAAATATTCCCGTGATGACGCATTGCACGCGCAGCGGTTCTTATTTTATTGATCCCATTGACCGGAGTGCAGTGGTGCCAAATCCGCCCACACTCAATGACAAGGATGATGTAATGGGGCCCATTCATAAAAGAATTGCTGCGGTTTTAAACGATAAGAAAGTAAAAAAGAAGAATGCTTCATGGTGCAACTTGTTTACACATCCGCAACATTATCTTCCTGTGCTTAATGAATTCCCACGGCTTAAACTTTGCTTTGCGCACTTTGGCGGCTCCAGCCAGGTTGCCAAACCCGATGATCCCGGCAATCCTGCTTTTTTAGGCCCCAACTGGTTTAAGGAGGTACAAAAAATTATGGAGGACAGGAAGTACGTAAATATTTATACCGATATTTCCTATACGTTGTTTGACGAGAAGGCCATGGATGAAATTATCGAATGGTATAAAGGAGCAATTGAATATGAAGCAAAAAAAACAGAAAAAGAAAAACAGGAGGATCTAAAACTAAAAAGGCCAAAGCTATATGAGAGAATTTTATATGGCACCGACTTCTATATGACAGAACAGGAATTACCCGAACGCTTTTTGCTTGCCAATGCAATTGCAAAACTTGAAGACAGAATGGATCAGATATCACGCATAAATCCTGCTGAGTATCTTAAGTCGGAATATTATAGTACCCCGTCATAAAAGATGTTCGGATTTTGATTAGACTATGTGAAATGGAGGATTTTGCACACTAAATGCTATCAGCAATTTTAAGACTAGTCCTTTATGAAAACCGATATACAGATTACAACGGTAGAAGAGTTTCATAAGCTAATAAGAAAACATTGGAACGCACACTATATTTATCGTGGAGAAAATTCCGATTCTTATGAATTAAAACCGAAATATGGTAGGACAGAAATGATTGGAAAAAGAGATAGATACTATATGGAACAGTTATACTTCAATGAATTTAAAAGAACATCCATTCCATTTTTAGAAACCAAACTTGAAAATGATTAGGACTGGCTGGCTACACTACCACCCTATCTCCTTATCCCTCAAAAATTCCTCTGTTAATTTTTACGGTGCATCAGTTGCAAGCCATACAGATATTTCAGTAACGGATACAGATTTTAAAAGCTAAACGCCAGCCGTCCGAACAGCCTTAGCCCGTTCATTCCCATTTGCACTGCATCCCACGGCCCACCGGTTTCGGTATTATAGGCCCAATATTTTGCCGTAGATACTGCGCCAAAATCAGGGTGTACATTAAATACATTATCAGCGCCAACAGTCAGTGAAATGCCTTTATAAAATTTATATCCGAGATAAATATCTGTAACTGTTTTTCCACTGTAGGGATAACGATCTGGCACATAAACTGTTTCGTCCTGGTCAGTAGGAACCATCGGGTCAATTCCGAGCGCGTCTTCTCCATAACCCAGTAAAGTAACTTCTCCGAAATAAGTAAACCGCATTCCGATGGTAAGCTTACTTATTCCGTATTCCAGTGAAAGTGCGCCCTTCATTTCAGGCGCAGAGGCAAGTATGAATGCCTGCTCTCGGTCACTCAGGAATGTCTGCCTATGCTGTTCGGTGTCATCCAGCTTTGCAGGAACATTTATTTTGTCAATGATCATCTTTTGATAATTTCCTGCAAGCGTTGCACGGAAAGAATTTTTTTCCATCACCTTTTTATATTCGAGCACAGCGTCAACTCCTTTGTTAGTCGTATTTACCGCGTTTGCAAAGAACTGCGCATAAGCTGCATTAAAGGTGTTTAATGCAATTGCAAATGCCGGATCTAACGTGGCATCGGTTGCATCAAATTGTCCTGACAATACAACACGGTCTTTCACCTGCACCCAATAGCCGTCAACCGTTATATTGAAATTCTTAACAGGAGACCAGGTAAATCCCCCGCCTGCATTCATTGCTTTTTCCTGCTTCAGCTCGGGAATTCCGGCTGCCTTTGTAATGGGACTGTAATTGGGCGCAAGCTTCACTTCGGCAACTAATCCCCCCTGAACGGTGGTAAATGTGGAGCTGAAATTTATCTGCTGCAGTGAAGGTGCACGAAAGCCCGTGCTTCCCGAGGCGCGCAGGCTGAAATTATCAGCTACTTTAAACCGCGTGGAGGCTTTGTAATTGTGGGTAAACCCGAAGTCACTGTAATTTTCAGCCCGCACAGCACCTGTGACTAAAAACTTTTTTGTGACGTCCAGTTCAGCATCTATATACCCTCCGACTGTTGAACGATTGGCATCCACTTCATCAGCCGGCTGGTAACCGGGAAAACCCTGCGAGCCTGTTGCCTTATCCCCTGTGGGATCATAATTTTTATAAGAGGCCTCTTCACCAGCATAGAGCTTATAATTTTCATAACGGTATTCAATACCTCCGGCTAAATTGAAGCCTTGTGCAATTCCTGCAATTTGTTTACTCACATGGAGGTTGGTCGTATTCTGTAAAAAAGAAAATCCTCCGTCATCAAAATGAGTTTGATTCGCACCAAGCGATGCATTGAAAGTTTGATCCCCGTAAAAATGAAAATCATTTCTTCCTATTACATTGCTGAAATCCCAGTTCCAGTTGTTGTTCAATTTTCCTTTTACACCTGCAGCCAGTGAACCATCACTGATGTGTGTTTGAATGTGAGGATTATAATATGTTTCCGCATCAGGCGTGACATGCATAATACCATCCACAAAAATTAATTCACCGTTTGCATCAGTAGGAAAGCGGTCGGGACGTGGTGATGAAAGAATTCCATAAAAATTTCTTGTAAATGCAAAAGCATCCGATTCTCCATAATTATATCCTCCGAAGGCATACACAGAAGTTTTACCATTTTTGCAAGGAAATTCGGCATTCACAAAAGCACCACCAGTTTTTACAGAGCCATCTCCGTTTGCTCTCCTATAGGGATTAATAATCAATGCATCATCATTTGCAAAAAGATTGGATGTGTCTGATACCTGCCTGAACGTTTTTCCCTGGTCAAGGTAATTGACAGCAAAATTTACAAACCCATTATTTTTCCCGACAGGCAAACCATAATTACCATTAAATGAAAAAGCTTTGCCGTCAAATTTACCATCGTGCTCATATTGTCCGAACCCCGCTTTGAAAGCAGGATTAAAATCGTTATCATAATATCCTGCATAGCCCACATCACCCGAAAATGTTTTCACATCTTTTTTAAGAACGATGTTAATCACCCCCGCAATGGCGTCAGAACCATATTGTGCCGAAGCTCCGTCTCTCAATATTTCCACATGGTCAATTGCTGAAACAGGAATTGCATTCAGGTCGGTTCCTGAGTTTCCCCTGCCTCTTGTTCCGAACAGAGCGACAAAGGCTGTCTGGTGCCTGCGCTTTCCATTGACAAGAACCAGGGTCTGGTCGGGCCCAAGTCCGCGAAGGGTTGCAAGGTCCACATGATCTGCCCCGTCAGCACCGCTTTGCTGGTTGTAATTTAAAGAAGGGGCCGAATAATTCAACAGCGATGTTAAATCCATTCTGCCCGTTGAAGAGGAAACCTGCTTTACATTGATCACATCAACCGGCACCGGTGTTTCTGTTCTGACGCGGCCGGGGCTGCGTGTACCTGTAACCACTACATCTCCAAGCTGAGTTGTTGAAACTGCAAGTGAGACATTAATTTCGGACTGATTATTTACAGGAATTTTCTGCGTTTCATAACCCAACAAACGTATTTCAAGAACATCGTCAGGTTTTGCCTGAATGGTCGCTTCACCATTAGCATTCGTGGACGCGCCTGTAGTAGTTCCCTGAACGGTAACTGTTGCACCGGGCAAACCAGCATTTTGAGCATCAGTAACTTTTACCTTAACAGCATTTTGCGCGAGTGCAAAAAGAGGAAACAATGAAACGAGCAGTAAGTAAAGTTTCTTTTTCATAAGTTTAAGTTTTTAGTTTGTGGAGCAAACTTAATTATTTTGATAATAAAAAATTGATCTGTTAAAAGATGTAATTAACATTCGTCTGAACCCTTTCGGGAATTTTTACTTTTATTTGTAAACGATTCAATATACTCTTATGAAAAAAATATTTATTTTAATCAGCATCGTGTTTAGTTTATCCTGCGGCCGGAAAAGTGATGAAAATAATGTTGAAGACGTGCTGAATGATCTTGCTGCAAAATATGTAAGGCTGGGTTTAGTTATTGGCCAGTATGATACGGAATTCGTAGATGCTTATTATGGTCCTGATTCTATCAAACCCGTTACTGATAAACAGGCAATTTTTCCAAAGGATAGTTTACTGAAAGCCGTAAATGATTTGCAATCCGATTTTAAAAAGTACGCTGAGAATGAAAAGAATGATACGCTCCGGTTGAGAGCAAACTGGATGGAACAGCAGTTGACGGCTTTCGGCAGAAGAATAAAAATTTACGGAGGTGAATATGCAGGCTTTGATGAAGAATCAAAAGAGCTTTTTGGCGCTGTGGCACCCACACACCCTGAACAATATTTCAAATCCATTGTGCAGCAGTTTGACAGCATTTTACCGGGTAAAGGATCCATCCCGGACAGATTTCAGAAACTCGCGAATCGTTTTATCATTCCGAAAAATAAATTGGACACTGTTTTCAAAGCTGCTATTGCAGAGTGCCGAAAACGTACGAAGGAACATTATACCTTACCGGATAATGAACGATTTGAACTGGAATATGTAAGCAACAAGCCATGGAGCGGTTACAACTGGTACAAAGGAAATTACAGGAGCGTGATACAAATAAACACCGACCTTGATATTTTTATTGACCGCGCTATTGACATTGGCAGTCATGAAAGCTATCCCGGCCATCATGTTTATAATATGCTTCTCGAGAAAAACCTTTACCATGACAAAGGATGGGTGGAAATTTCATTTTACCCTCTTTACAGTCCACAATCACTCATTGCCGAGGGAAGTGCAAACTATGGTATAGAAGTGGCATTTCCGGGTGATGAGAAAATACGTTTTACCAAAGAAGTTTTGTTACCGCTTGCAGGGCTTGATACTGCAGGAATTGATATTTATTTTAAGGCATTGATTCTAAAGGGAGAATTAAACTTTGCCCGCAATGAAGCGGGAAGAGGTTTACTGAATGGTTCTTTTACAGAAGCAGAAGCAATGCGATGGCTTAAAGAATATTGTCTTAACAATGATGAAACGGCCGCCAAAGGAATCAGCTTTATAAAAGCTATGAGAAGCTATATTATTAATTATAACTATGGGCTTGAGCTGGTAAAAAACTATATTGAATCAAAAGGAGGGACAGCTAATGATCCAATGAAACGGTGGGAATTATTCGGCTGGCTGCTTAGCAACGAAGTTATGCCTGGTGATTTAAAAGATAGTTCAGGCAACCATTAAAATTTCCAAAATTGTTTTTTGGCGACTGTATTATCTGCTATCACTGTAATAATATAAATTCCTGCCTGCAGGCGCTCATAGAAGCTATTAAGGTTGCAGGAATTATCATTTAACGTTATCACTTTCTGGTTCACACAATTGCCATATAAATCATTTATGATGATGGTTGCCGAGTTAACATCATTACAATTAAAATGAACATTCAGGTTATTATTATTATTTGCTGCCGGGACCTGAATACGAATGCAATTTTCAGCCTTCATTGCTACACATATGGTTTTTAAAATATTTTTCTTTCCATTATAATCTACCTGGCTTAACCTGTAATATAATTGGCCTGCGGGAACATTTTTATCCTGGTATTCATAAGTAGTTGCCGCAGAAGTAGTGCCGGTCCCGGCAATTTCAGTAACCGCTTTAAATATTTTTGCATCTTCTGAACGTTCAATAATAAAAAACTTATTGATAGTTTCACTTGCCGTGCTCCAGTTAAGAAGCACAGCATTATCCTTAGTTGCTGATGCTTTGAAGTCGGTCAATTCAACAGGCAACGGCATGACACCACATGGATAAGTTGCCGGGAATAATATAGGTGCGGTTGTACAGCCAAAAACAATTCCGGTGTTTGTAGCAGATCCGACAGCAATTGTAATAGTTCCCGTTCCGCTTATTACCGAACCGTTACCGTTTGTAAAAGGGCCCAGCACTGTAACAGATCCATTAATGGTAATATTATTACTGTTGTTCTTATTCTGAAATGTGCCGTTTACAGTTATATTCCCGGTGTTACTTACTATTACAGTACTGCCATTATCAAATGTAATATTAAAGACTGTAAGAGTTCCCTGCAAATCCATGGTCCCCCCGTTTTTAACTTCAAGATCACGTGAACCTGAATTAATCAATGATGCACTTGCATAAATAGTCAGCGTGCCCGTAATTGCCGAAGAATTAGTTAAGTCTTTATTTAAGCCGACATTATGGTTGATATATACATTGTCTGCCGGGTCAGGTGTGCAACCACAGGAAGCTCCGCCAGACGTAGTTGACCAGGTAGAGGAAGCGTTCCAGTTTCCGTTATTCCTGCTATAGAGATCAACAGCGCTTGCGGTGGTCGAAAATACTGTTGAAATTAAAGCAGCAAATACTAATTTTTTCATAAGAATAAGTTTAAAAGATTCAAAGATTATTCTTTTACAGCTCGCAAAAATGAAGCGCGTAAAGAGGAACCATCAAGGCTTAATGATTCATTCTTACACATGTAAGAAAAAAACATCCGAAGGCTTTTTAAATACGGTCAAATACAAAATTCCGTTATAATGAAACGCGTTCCCTTCTTATCCGGTAACCAGGATCGGGGTTACTTTGTAAGATTTATAAAAAAAATAAGGAGTATCTTTTTTAAAACTCAGTTCTTTACTCCGTTTCGATCAAAAGTTCATTAAAAGTTTGCCCATCAATCTTGATGAGCATGGTATAAGTTCCTGACGAGTATCCGAATGATTTTGCACTAAAGTCGAATGAATGAGTTCCAGCGCTGTAAATACCCTGGGCCAGCGTTGCAACATGTCTTCCTAAAATATCAGTAATTTTTACTGAAACATCTGATACATTATCAAGGAAGATTGAAAGTGTAGTATTTTGACCGTAAGGATTGGGCATCAGTGTATATAAACTGTTTTTTCCTTTTGGCAATTGAGCGGAAACTGTCATTGAATAAACAAAGCTTCCATTATAGTCAATTTGTTTAAGACGGTAATAATAGCGCACTCCGGGTGTCACATGCATATCTTCATATGAATAGTTATTAAGTTGCGATGTATTTCCATGTCCTTCTATCCAGGCAATTTTTGTAAAATCAATTCCATCTATGCTCCGCTCAAGATCAAAACCCTTATTATTAGTTTCGCTCGCTGTCGCCCATATCGTTCCGATAGATTTTACATAGGGCTTCGCTTCAAACCTGATTAACTCAACAGGCAATGGGGTTACCGACTGTGCTGTTCCAAACCAAACCGGTATGCCGGAGAACAACGCGGGAACACTTATATTGTTTCTTGCTGTAGCCGTCACAGGAGTGCCCAGGCATGGAGATGAAGGAAAAGGATTTAGCTGCCAGTTTGCGGCAACATTTGAAAGTGTTTTATTGTACATAACTGTCCAGCCTGCACCAAGAGCGGTGGACCAATTGCGATTGTAATTAGTCACATTCAATATGCCACTTCCAATTGTAGACGGAGATGATGTAATTTGCCAATATCCATGATCAAGTGCCATTAACCCGGCAGTATGATAATTGACGGAACACTCTGTGCCCATAGCTAAATTTGTAGCTGGTGTAGCATTATTAAAATTAACATGCCAGTAATTTACTGTATTAGCCAGCGCAGTTGTAATATTGAAGCTGATTCTTTCATAACCTCGCAACGAAGTGCCTACAGGAAAATCATAAACTCCTGTACCACCTGTCTGGCTCATATATCTTCTGAGGTTTCCTTCCACATAACTACCCACGTTACCGGGAGTAACTGCTCCGGCATTCCGGTTAAAAATATCCACACGGTTAGCGCCAGTTATTATTTTACCATTGGTTAACGTCAGCATACCTGACGCAGCTGATTGCATCCATGCCATGGCGCCTCCATGAGTCAGCAATGTTAGAGTTCCCGCACCGGTTTGGTTCATTATTATATTATTTAATAACCCCTGGTTCAGGTATGTTTGAGCGGTTCCGTTAAATTCAAGAGATGAATTAGTGGTTGTGTAAGAGGCAATATTAGGGGCTGTAACATCTATAACCACGTTGCCGGCAACTTTGTGATACCTGTTGGCGGTACTGAAATTACCTCCGAAAGCCGCTCCGGTTACCGTAAAATTGCCTCCCATATCAATATCCTGGTTTGCAATTACACTATATCCAACCGGTTTCGAAGCAACAACATTCCAGAACCTGTTAGCTCCTGTATTACTTCCATTTATATTTTGATTTATATTGTTATTTATGGAATTCTGAAAAAGAACAGTAGAGTTAGCGTTAGCTGTCAGCGTTCCATTATTGGTAAAATCAAGACAAACCTGCAATTGAAAGGTGCCGTTGATTGTGACATTGGCACCGGGTGTAATATCCAGGTTTCTGCAAACAGCTCCCGCAGCATTAATTACGGGTTGATTGACTGGAAAGCCCGGTATGGATGCGTTGAGATCACAGGTTGGTATAGTGCAACCTCCCCAGTTATTGACATTGAACCAATCGGTATTTACATTTCCCGTCCAGATGACTGTTCCTCCGGGTGGAGGAGTATAATTGATCACCCCCGCTGCAGTATTTGAAAAATCCAGGATAAAACCTGATGTGCTGTTAGTAAAATTGCTGATGTTTAATAAATACACCTGACCTGCACTAACGTTAATACCGCTTCTATACGCACCTCCGAAACCAGGATATGCGGGAGGAGCATTACCATCTGTGGCGCTGTATATTCCCGTTACTCCCAGAGCGCTGTAGTGACAACGGATTGGAGACACTAAATTGCTGCAGGATGGATTAGGACCGTATAACGCAAAGTCATAATCAGTGGAAAAAGTACTTGGTGCCCCCGGCCAATCATTGGGAACTATATCGAACTGAAGGAAACCTGCTGCATTTATCCTGATTTGGTACCAAACGGAACCACGTTCACCACTGCATAAACAGGATGTTGCGCATGGGCCGCATCCTGCAGTACCACCGGTGCATGGAGCGGGTGCCCCAAAATCACAGGTATTTCCGACTGCCTGGTAGCCAGGATCCGGTACCCCGATAGTTTGCTGACAGACCGGATTGGGCAACTGGCAATCCTGGGCGGGAGTAGGCGGAAAGGGAGTTGCACAACCTGCACCACCATCAATAGCATATATAGAAAAAGATCCGGTTTCATTAAATCCTCCATCAACCATTACATAGTAAGTATTTCCATTTGTCAATCCTGAAAGAGTTAATTCTGAATTCTGATATGAATTAAATCCGCATGCAGGAGCATTGTCATTGCAATTGACATACGTAAGCGTGTTTCCAGAGCCGCATGCTACCGGAACCGCCCCTGAAGTATACACTGCAATCATTGTGTTCGTCATAGATCCAAGTGCCGTTTTCACCTTTACACAACCTGAAGCAGGTGCCGTAAAGCGATACCAGACTGTATTTAGCGTTCCCCATCCTGTACAGGCCCCGGGGGCTGCAGGTTCATCGGCATTCCCCGAGCACGTATTATTTCCGGAAAGATAAATACCTAATGGTAAAAAAGAAGCGGTGCATGGGCGGTCATTTATCGGCCCACCACCAAAATTTGCTATGGAAATGTTATAAGTAACATTCAAAGGGGGAGACCAGGTGTCAATAACAATGTAATATGTACCGGCCGAAGGGAGGTTAATGGAACCGGAAAGAGTTCCCGCAGAAGCCCCTCCGTTGCTCCCTATACATACAGTACCGGCAGCACCCGGGCATCCGAGATAAACCTGGTAACCTATTGAATTGGTACCAGCGCCAGTAAGGGTGATGCCAATACATCCTGCCGCGGTTGCATCATAACGATAAACCTTATCTTCTCCTGATTCATATAGCGTTCCGCATGAGCCTGTACTTGCATTAGAATAATCATTTCCGAGACATGCAGTGCTTTCATTGGATAGACCGAAAGGCAATGAAGCTATCATAATTGCATTCGAACATATTGAACCACCAGCAGCAGGTGAAGGGGCAGTAATAGTAATATTATAAGGATTGCATGCTGGCGCAGGCCACGAATCAATAATCACATAATAAGTAATTCCGGCAGTGACTGTATAACAAAGCGATTTTGAGCCGGTAAAACTTTGTTCGTAGGCAACACAAACACCGGGAACACCTGAGCAACTGGTTGTTATAGGGCAACCACTATACAGCATGATACCTGTATAGCTTCCTGTTGATGTGATGCTGATGGTGATATCACCGGTTGTGGCGGGTGTAAAAGAAAATACTTCATCTTCCCCTCCCAAATACAGATTACTGCCGCAGGTTACCGTGTTAGCAGCTGTTACATCGTCTCCTTGACCACAAGTGGTTCGTCCTGCAGAATTATAAGGAAGTGCTCCGATCGCGACATAACCGGTTCCAAGAGGACATCCTCCGACTGCTACCGGGGCTGAGATTGTTAATTGTGAATATGCATTACAAGCCGGTGCAGGATATGAATCGAGAATCAAATAATACGTAACACCTCCCTGTACACATACTGTTAATGTTTTATTTCCTGTAGCACTTACATTACTTCCGACACATGCGCCTCCCCCGTTAAAGGGACATCCATTGTAAAGCATCAGCCCTGTCCAGGTTCCGGCTGAGGTTAATGTAATGGTAACATCACCGGTGGTGGCGGGCGTAAAAATCCAGACTTTGTCTTCTCCTCCAAGATACAGGTTGCTGCCGCAGGGTGTTGTATTGGTTGCATCTAAATCGTTTACCATTCCGCAGGTAGTTCCTGCCCCGGCAGAATAAGGCAGCGATGCAACATTGGTTACTCCTGTGCCTAACCCGGCAGGGCATGTCGGTGGAACCGTGGCCCTGTAAACCATCGTCCCGATTGCAGCCTGGTTAACGCACAAAAATCTGTTAACAAGACACCTGTAGGTTGCAGTGGCGGGACATGTCCAGGCAACAAATGAAAGCAGCCCGCAATAATCATCACTATAACCTCCGGCTTGCGGAGTTCCGGCATTATTCAGTATCGTTATCTGTGTATCCCAAATTGAGTTGCCACCGTCCGCTGGACAAAAAGAAAAATAATAAATATTCCCGGCTGTTGCAGCGAAGGGATAATAGGTGCCACCGTTTGCAGGAGCCGTGTTTACTGAAGACCATGCAGCCCCGGGCACTATAGTAGCTCCTGCAGCTCCCCCTGTGCATTGAGCATATAAATCTGAGGTGGATATACTTAAAATCGAAACACTGAAAAATGTGATTAAAAAATGTAAGATTTTTTTCATAGACATAGAATTTTAAAATTGGTTAGCTTGCAATGATTCATTGCCAATACGTTTCTTCCGTTAAAATATTTTTGCTCTGATTTAAAACCTGCTGAATGGTGGCTTGCTCTTTAACAGTAAAATTTATACCTGCACCTTTTAAATCCTGGAGAATTCTTTCGGCTTTTTCAGGATGATCACCTTCAATCTTAATTAGCAGACATTTAAGATCATCACAAAAAGCCACAGGTTTAATATCCTTTTCAATCTTCACCATATCAATTACGGTTTGAAGCGTTTTCATTTTATCCACATAAGGCATATAAAGAATAAGTTCCCTGCCTTTGGAAGGAGAAACGGGCAAGGCCTTGTTTTGTGCGATTGAATAAAATGAAATGAAAATGAGTAGAAAAAACGGGAGTAGAATTTTTTTCATAGTTTTAAATATTAAATCAGCCCGAAAAGTAGTAAAGATTTTTTTCATTAACAAGAAAAATTCACAATTTTATCAACAAAGACGGGTGATTTAAGCCTTAAGTATCAGGAAATCTCTCAATACCGGGTTATAGTCATGATATTTTTAATGCCCGGTAATTTGTTCCTGCGATTAAATCTATTGTAACTTTTATCCAAACTAAAATACAGGGAAGTACCTTTAATACATAAGGAAGGACAAAATGCTCTCTTAAATAACGGGAAAAAAGATCAGTCGGTGAAAGCGTAGTAAGAATAAATGCAAGGATAACCAGCATTATATTTAGCAGGTTTTTTTCCGTATTAAAAAACCATATGGCTATGCCGGTAATTGCAATGACAAATGTGGATGACTCAGCACGCGGATTAAAAATAATCATCCAGATTAACAGTGAAGCAAAATAAACCAACCGAAACGTAAATTCTTTATAACATCTTATTCTGAACAAAGGCACACATAGCAAAATCAATCCCGTTAATAGCAAAAAATTCTTATGCGGCCCGGCATGAAACCATGCATGAATAATCCCGGGAAACGAAATTCCGTACTCAGTGCTGTAATCGTTCATCACAATGTTATACCAGCTTTTATAGAGAAAGATCAACTGATCAAAGCTTATGAACAATAACGGGATGAATGTGAGAACTACCGCCCAGAAAAGCGACCAAAGAATAAATTTTAATTTGCCGGGATAAAATAAAAATAAAAGTGCCGCAAGCACTCCATAAATTTTTATATAAACGCTTAGTAAAATAAAAAGCGAAGCAAGAAGCATATTTCCTTTTTCAATTTTATTGAAGCCGAAAATCAAAAAGCCGGCAACCAACCCATTGCTTTGTGAATTTTGCAAAGTTGTCATCAGCTCGATAAGAATGAACCAGAGAATATAAATTTTTGTATTTTCATTTTTTAACGGCAGGTTTTTAATTGCAAAAAATAAAATAAGTGCGTTAAGAATATCCCAGAGGATTAATCCCGGCAGATCAGGCAGAAAGGTAAAAGGAGCCATGGCTATTGCAAAAGCAGGACTGTATTTGTAATAGTCGAAATGTTCAGGTTCGTGATTTTTGTAGAGGTCAATGTGATGAATGAGGTGATGAAAAGATTCACGAAAGATGATAAAATTATTGTAGTGTGTATACGGCTCCCCCGCGTGTCCCTTTAAGTATTGCCCGATGGCAGCAGCAATGGCAAACAAAATAAAAGCTCCGGTAACAATTTTCGGATTCGTTACCAGCCGGATGAATTTACTTTTTTGCATGACGTAAAATAAAGAAAATTGTGAATTGAAAAACTATTTTTGTTTTCTTTGTTAATTAATAAGTACTATTTCCCGCTTTAAAAATGAAATTTTTTTTTCAGTTAACAATCCTGGCCGTGTTTGTTTGCATTGTTTCCTGCAGGCCGAATCTTGAAATCCCGGAACCTTCAACAGGAAATGCAGACTTCAGCCGGACTGTTTCTCTCGGGGGAAATTTCCTGGCAGGTTACCAGGACGGTGCGCTATACCCGGAGGGCCAGCAATATTCAATTCCGAATTTACTCGCTGATAAATTCAAACTTGTGTCCTCATTGACATTCAATCAACCGGTACTTACAAATGAAGATGGTGTCGGAATAAATGGCAAACCCTGGGAAAGTGAATTCATCACCCGAAGTTTTCTCTTTTATCATACCGATTGCAAAGGAGTACGCGATTTATTTCCTGTTAAATGGTCCCTTACAAAAAATGTTGCCGAAGAAAGAATTCAACCGTCTCCAAACGGAAACATTCAAAACCTGGCTACACCATTTTGCAAATCACCTGATATTTTAGATCCTGCATTCGGATCTGCATCGGGAAATTTTTATTACAGTCACTTTACTTCGCAGCCCGGTTTTTCCACTTTACTAAATGATGCGCTGATGCAAAATCCTACTTTCGGAATATTCTGGCTGGGCATGGAAGATATTTTTTCTTATGCCGCCAATGGCGGGAAAGATATTACGATTTTGGCTCCGCCCGCGTTTGAAACAATTCTTGACAGCATTTTAAAATCATTTACTGCACATGGAGCGAAAGGTGTAATTGCAAATATTCCCGATCTTGAAAGTTTTCCTTTTTATACACTCATATCGTCAAGAGGGATAACCCTCACGCTAAGCCAGGCAGATTCATTGAACCAGCTTACAGGTTTACAAATTTATTTTGAAGGCGAGAATGGTTTTTTTGTTGAATATCCGAAAGCGTCAGGTAATTACAGGCAAATGCAAAAAGGCGAATTCGTTCTGCTGGATGTTCCCATCGATTCTTTAAAATGCCAATCATTAGGATTGCTGCAACCCCTCCCCGACCGTTATACTCTTGACAGTATGGAAATGCAGGTCGTACATGATGCCATTTCAAATTATAATACAATTATCCGGAATAAGGCAAATGAATATAACCTTGCATTTGTTGATGCCAACGGGTTTTTCAAAAATGTTGAAAGCGGCATAAAATGGGATGGTGTTGACCTGAATGCAGAATTTGTAAGCGGAGGATTTTTTTCATTAGATGGTTATCACCCTCATCAGAAAGGTTATTCCATTTTGGCTAATGAATTCGTAAAAGCGATCAATGATCAGTATGGCGCCACCGTTCCCCAGGTTAATTGTACCAATTGTTCAGGGATTCTTTTTCCTTAGCTGTACTATTTGATAAGAATAATATCCCAATCGCTGCTGTTATTTTTTACAATCAAACCTATTTCGTTTTTATAGGTATGCAGCTCGAGTGAGATATAATTATCTCCGAGCATCAATCCTGTTATCAAAACATTTTCCATGTAAGCAGGCAGGAAAGGTTTTTTGAAATACACTTTCTTTTCAGGTGCATTTATTTCCATGTGCAGGCATGATTCCAACAGCATATATACAGCTCCCACACTCCATGCCTGTGGCGAGCAGGCAACAGGATATGCTGTAGGCCCCTCTCCTTTCCTTCTTGCAAAACCACAAAATAGTTCCGGCAACCGTTGCAGGTCAATGTAAAGTGACGCATCAAATAATGAAGCGGTCAGCTCCATGGCTTCTTTCTGAAAACCATACCGGGCAAATCCGTTTGCTATCAAAGCAACATCATGCGGCCATACTGAACCATTGTGATAAGACATCGGGTTGTAGCGTTTTTCCCTGGTGCTTAAGGTGCGGATACCCCAACCGGAAAACATATCTTCTTTCATTAATGTTTCAACCAGTGTTTTTGCAATGGAAGCATCTGCAATACCGGTAAAAAGGCAATGACCCGCGTTGGACGCATTTACCCTGCAGGGTTTTTTATCTTTATCCAAAGCAAGAACGTATGTTTTTAATTCATCATCCCAGAATACTTCATGAAAACGTTTTTTCAATTGTAAGGCTTCTTCTTTCATCTTTAATGCAAAGTCTTTTTCGCCAAGCGCTGATGCAAGAAAAGCAGCCTGCACCTTTGCGTCATAAACGTATGCCTGCACTTCACACAATGCCACGGGCAGCTTTGCAAGTGTGCCGTTTTCATCACTGATGGAATCGAATGAGTCTTTCCAGCCCTGGTTAATCAATCCGTTTTCATTTTTTAAAATATATTCTGTGAAACCATCATGATCAGGATCTCCATATTTTTCAATCCATTCCAGGGCAGCGAGGATATTTTTCCATATCCTCTTAATTGTTTCCAAATCACCCGTGCGTTTGTAATATGCGCCTGCCAGCATCACAAACATAGGAGTAGAATCAACCGAACCATAATATTTTTTAAAAGGAATTTCTTTGGTTTCCACCATTTCACCTCCCCGCATCTCGTGTAAAATTTTTCCCGGTTCAGCATCCTCGAAATTATTTACTTCTGTAGCCTGGTTTTCTGCAAGAAACAGGAGCACATCACGTGCAATGTAAGGTGCCGTCCACAAAGTCTGACAGGCAGTAATAATTCCATCCCGGCCGAAAGCCGTATTATACCACGGCACACCTGCATAAGGATAGCGCAGATCACCGTTTTGAGCAAGCAATGATATGAGGTCGCTTTGCGAACGTTTTACCCAATGATTGAGTTGTTCGTTCGAAGTATAAATGTGCGCAAATTCCCTGCGCGACCGGTGCAATTCAGTTTCAAGCAGCTTGTGAGCCTCACTATAGCCGGTATCATTTGCAGGGTTTTCTCCTATTCCGAAGAGGAAAGAAATTTCAAGAGCAATTTCCTGCTGCGGTTCAATTTTAATATTATAAACGGCAACATGCGCTTCGTGCCATGAATCAGGAGTTTGACTGAAATAAATATTTGTAGTCCGCACAATTTCATCCAACCCCTTATAACGGATGCTCATACAATTATCAGGTGAATGTTTCATTTCAAAAATTTCTCCGCGCTTTTTCCGTGTCATTCCGCGTATTTCAAAAATGTCAAGGAAGTCAGCGCGAAAGCTTAACGATGCTGTAAATTCAAAAGGAACAATACCATAATTTTTAAAAATGATCTTTTCGTAACACGCGCCTTTGGTTAAAAACTTATTACGCATAATATGGAGCGCTCCTTTTAAAATAACTTCTTTGTCAGTTAAACCCGGCAATGCTTCATTCGTAAGATCAACTGAAAGAACATCGTTTTCTTCTTTAACAGCCGAGCTTAATAACAACGGGCGGAAACCATTAACCCGGAATTCGCTTTCACTGATAAAGCGGGTGCCCTCATGATAAATTCCTTTAACAGGTTCACCCACCCGGGTGATATCCCCCCAGCGGTCGAAAATTCCAAAAGTGTCGGAATGATTTAAAACTTTTATGGTGCTGTCGGCATAGGGAGAATTTGAGGAAATGTAAAATTTGTTTTCGACTTCAATAAATTCTTCATTGATCATAACACAAATGCTATATGATTAAACTCTAATATATGACAACTTATAATCCGTGTGTATAAAAATGACTTTTTACATTGTTCATTGAACTCATTTTTTCATATAGTTTCTCATAATTCTTCACCATAATTCCAACATCAAAACGCTCATTAAATTTTTTACGGCAGGTTCGCCTGTCGATTGAATGAATGTTTTTTACGGCTTCAACGGCCTGCTCTATTGAATGCACAATATTTCCGGTTATGCCCTCATCAATTACTTCGTGCACGGAGCCGCCTTCAAACGCAACAACAGGAGTGCCGCAGGCCATGGATTCAATCATTACCAAACCAAACGGTTCGGGCCAGTCGATAGGAAACAGGAGCGCCATTGCATTTCCTAAAAAATTTTCTTTTTCATGATCGCTGATTTCACCCACATATTCAACCAGCGGATGGTTAAGCAAATGTTTGATTTCTGCTTCGAAATATTCTTTGTCATGAGCATCAATCTTTGCGGCAATCTTTAACGGAATGTCTGTTTGCCTTGCAATCTCAACTGCACGGTCCACTCTTTTTTCAGGTGAAATTCGTCCGAGAAATGCAAGATACGTTCCGCCTGAAAAAGCAGGTTTAAACAAATCTGAAGGCAGGCCATGATACACCGTATCGATCCAGTTTGCATCCGGTATCGGTTTGCGCTGATGATAAGAAATGGAGACCAAAGGAATGTGGTTATATTTTTTATAAAGAATATCGAGGCCTTTAATGTCCAGCCTGCCGTGAAGCGTGGTGATGTGATTGTAAAAATGCAATTCGGAAAGAGGGTAATGCAAATAATCAGTGTGAAAATGCAGCAGGTCAAACTCTGCAGATCGTTTTACAACCTCATGCATTTGTACAAAATGATAAGCAAGATGATCAGCGCCTTCGCCAAACAAACGCAGGCTCCCGGGGCAAATGGAAACAAGATCAGCTTTGGTTCGGGAATCACCCGAAGCGAACAATGTAACCTGGTGCCCGCGATTAACCAGCTCTTCTGTTAAATATGAAACTATTCTTTCAGTGCCGCCATAAGACCGGGGAGGCACAGATTCATACAAGGGAGAAATTTGTGCAATGCGCATATCACAAAAACCTGATTAAAAAAATATACCAGTTAATAGGGACTAATTAAACAAGAGTTGGTTGTATGGCCATATTCAACAGCAGAAAAATTTGACGGTTATAGAATTCATCCATGCCTTACACAAGCAGACGAAAGATATACAACTACTTAAGGGGACAGACAGTGCTTCAACAATCACGAAAGAAACACCAGGGCTAAAGGGGGTCAAAGAGAGAGCGGTATGTATCTGTTTGCTTCATTCATTTATTTTATACTTTTTCCTTTTCTTGAATTGCAACTCTTACACACAGTATAACTAAATACCTAAAAGGAAATTTTAAAAAGCTCCAGGCTATTATCTTTTTTTGTTACCCTATAGGACCATAAAAGACCTTCTTTGAAAATTTCAACCCGCATACGAACGATAACAGTAAAAGGAATGTTTTTTCCAACCTGCACAACCATGTGAAATAATTGAACTCCACTCAGTTTTTTGTTATCCAGCGATTTTAATTCCCATGCCGGGTGGCTTTCGCCTAATCCGAAAGCTTCCACTTGGGACGTATATTCTATATATTCTTCGCCTGCTTTGGTTTCTCCTCCCAGTTCAAAAAGCTCAAGTTTTAATTTACTTGAAATACCTGCTTCTGCAGTTAGTTTTTTTTCACGCTCAATGCGCATAGGATCCATTGACCAGCAAATTGCATCTTCACCTTGCGATTGAAGTTCAATATCAAGGCTGATCAGATTAATGGTATGCTTATCATTGGGTTTAATATTTAAAGGGAAACGCAAGTAAAAGAAATTATGGGTTGGGAGCATAAGGGTTATTTCAGGCTCTAACGGTTTATTCCCGACCTGAGAAAGCTTTAAAACATCTGATGTAAACGGACGACCTGCAGAGATCATGCTTTGAACTGATGTATCTGCTATTCCCTTATTGATTTCGGGTTTTAGATTAAGCTCAATCCAATCATAAATTTGAGGCATCATGGATATCTATTTTTAAAGTTTAAATTCCCTAACGAATATCTATCTTCATGCGTGTCGCATTCCCCAAAAACCTGGAATGAAGACCATATTCTTGTTTCTCCTGATTTTGCAATATAGTTTTTCTTAGCAATTTGAAGCGCCTTTGCAATTGTATTACCCAAAAACAATGCTTCGTAAAACAAGGAAGTGAAATCTGTGGTTTTCTCATCATTCACATGCCATTGAGTTGCAATTACAGATTTACATCCTGCCCAAAGAAATGCCCTGGAAAGGCTCATTAATCCCTCTCCAAGTGAGGAAATGCCGATAGCTGTATTACAGGCAGAAAGGAAAACAAGTTCAGCTTTAAAGGTTGCCTTTTCAATTTCATTCATCCATAAATGTGAAGCCTCCATATTATTTCCATGAAATAAGATGAATGGAGTATTGCGATCTTTAGCGGAAACTGCGTGGGTAGAAATGTGAATGTATTTTGCGTTGGATAAATGCCTGAAGAAATTCTCTTTTGTTGCATTTTCATTTTTAAATTGAGTTAATGGGATGTTGTGGGTTTTAAGAGTATTAACTATTAAGGAGTTTTCTTTTTCCACACCCCTTAATTGTTGAAAGCCTTCATTATGCTCACTAATGCTTATTAATAACATCTCTTTTGTTTCAGCCTCACTTCTACGATTTATATTTTGAAGATCATCAAGAACAGAAACAGATGGAACATAACTGACCGGGGCAAATTCAAATATTTTTTTGCTTGCATTATTTGCTTCAACATTAACTGACAATGCTTCAAATGGTAAATCCCAAAGGGGACCATCGGGCAAAATATGAAGATGTCTGATGTTTTCTTCAGGAAATTTTATTTTTTCGAACAGTAAATTTCCAAGTTTTTTACCTGCATCTCCCTCACCCGCCTTTCTGGAAAAACTCATTAAATCAATCTTGAAAGAATCAACAAGTTGTTTTAACTCAGTTTCAGTAATGTCAATTCTGCATCCCCCAAGTGAGCTATTGTAACAGTAAGTGATAAAGGTTGCATTAGG
>Ga0134123_10000026_pt1 | contig 88900 bp, 64 predicted proteins | sample KB303_FD_96460 | JGI IMG/M metagenome (GOLD analysis project Ga0134123, IMG submission 96460) | Terrestrial soil microbial communities without Nitrogen fertilizer from Kellogg Biological Station, Michigan, USA - KB3-0-3 | ecosystem: Environmental > Terrestrial > Soil > Unclassified ...
CGGAATGTCATAGACTGTGAGACCGGTTGAATCTGTATTTGTACATCCATTGGCATCCGTATAGGAATAATATATTTTATGGGTGCCTATTCCTGCTGTGGATGGTGTGAAATTATTTCCTGTCACTCCATTGCCTGAATATGTTCCGCCAGCAGGGCTGCCTGTTGTAAGCGCAAATGCCGAAGCATCTATGCAAACCGAATTAATGCTTCCCAATATGACGTTAGGTAAAGGTTTGATGTCAATGGCAAATGAATCAATGTATATGCATGACGAAAAAGTAACGGTTGCTACATAACTTGTGGACGTATTTACCGTTGCAACCGGGGCCTGGCAGTTTGAACAGCTTAACCCTGTTGGGGGTACCCACGAATATGTTGTGCCGGTTGTGGCATTTAATGTCAGTGTACCACTACCGCAAAAAGATGTATCACTTGTTGTTTTTGAGGTTGGGTTTGTCAATTGTTTTGGAATAACCACGTTAAATGATGTGCTTCCGGCACAACCGTTGGTTGCACCATGTGTGGTGGTTGAATTAAAAATTCCGCACGTTCCGCCTGCCAGGGAGGTTATTGTAACATTTGCAGGAACTGACGGACCTGTAAATGCAATCAAGCCGCCTCCACCACCTCCTCCCGGACCATGGGCATCTGGCCATGGAGAAGTAATATTTCCACCATTTCCTCCATGGACATCAAGCCTGACATTAGAGTTTACATTAGCGCAATTTATAACAAGAGCTCCTCCTGCCCCGCCACCACCCGTCCCATCAATATCAAGACTTAAAGTACTGTCACCGTACGATTTTATAAAATTCGAGTTGCCTTTTATAACATTTGCATTTATCAGTATAATTCCTCCTCCATTTCCACCTGATGCATTACCCCCGTTATCAGCATTTCCAGTACCCCCTCCTCCTCCCATAAAAATTTTGTATGAAGGACCTGCGTTGATTAAAGGGTATCCCCCAATGCCTTGCGCATCAAGATAGTTTCCGGTATATAATGATAATAAAAACATTCCATAACCACCATCTCCACCGCAGCCGCAATTGGAGCCACCTCCGCCTCCGGAATTATGATTATTTCCTCCGCCTCCGCCATTTGCAGCAGCTCCCCGTCCTGAAATAAACGGGATAATGTTATACGCTGCAATACCCTCACCCTTTAAGGTAAATGAATCAGTATCTAACGCAAAGTAATTTCCTACATGAAATGGAAAATCCAAAGCAGCTTGATTTGCACCTCCTCTGAATCCCTTCAGGCTTGCATCTATATCCGCATTCAGCGTAATAGTGCCGGTTGCGTCAAGAGCAATCAGACCCCCGGTTATCCCATTCCATGGAGGACAGGTCAGTGTTCCGGTTATGGTTGGGTTTATGTATTGAGGAACTTTAACTAATTGAACGACTCCAATAATATCATAATTGTTTATGAGCGGGGCTATGGTCTGGATCGTATTTCCGGCAATGGAAAATATTTTTGCATACTCAAAATTGCCGCAATTGTTATAATTCAAAATAGTTCCGTAAGCACTCGTATTGGTTGTGTTAATGACAGCATTTTCCATCTGAATAATGAGAACGAGATCTCCCGCTGCAAAACCGGCTGACGATAACACCGCAATAGAAGAGGAGCAAACAGAGGGTGTGATTGAAATAACGGAAGCATACGTGTTTATGATACCTGAAATATTAGGCGACCCGTCTGACCCGTCACCTATTCCATCCGCAAATACTCCCAATGACCGGGAAAAAAAAATAAGCGGAATAAGGATTTTGTAAACATAACTTCTTAACAAAGTAATTGTACAAAACCTTTTTTCAGCAAAAAAAAATAATGGATTATTGATCTTATGCAAGAGCGGCTTAGAGTGAGTTAAGCAAATGTAAAAAAAACCGGCTTATGAATTATGAATTTTTCATATCATAGAGAAACTCAGGTCATTGCATTGAGTATTCTCTGAACATCGGGAGTATGCTTAAAGGGGGTAATAACTGATTTGGCCATTTCAGGGGTTTCAATTTTCAGATTAGCATCAATATATCCGAAACCTTTATAAATCCCTTTTTCGATAAGGATAATTGATTTTTCGTTCCATGTTCTGCCCTCATCAATTATTATTTTTGTTTCAAGCGATGTTTTAAAGTTTGCCAAGGCAGCTTCCACCCGCTCATTATATTGCTCAATGGATTCAGCTTCTGCACAAATACCTTTGCATTTTTTCACCTGGTAATCAAAACAGGCTCCTGCAGCGGATTGCATTCCGCAATATTTAGGACAAAGCTGGTATGTTTCTATAAAGCTGTACATGAATTCCCGGGCTGCATCAAAACTTTTAAACGTGGTGAGCGGTTTTAATGCTTTATGATTTTTGGTGAACATGATGTGCCGTATCCCTTTCTGATCATAATATTCTGTAAGGATATAATTTTCGCGATAAGATTTCTGTGCCTGGTTGTAGACAGGATACAGGCGTTTTATTTCATCTGACTCGAGCAACAATGCAATCAGTTCCGTTCCGCATAATTTGTAAGTGATGTTGGCTATAGCCGAAGTAAATGAAAGCTTTGCAGAGCCTGCTCCCGTGAAATGAGAATAAATCCGGTTCCTGATGTTGATAGCTTTTCCCACGTAAATTATTTTTCCTGATTGATCATGAAAATAATAAACACCTGTTTTTTCGGGAAGAGCATCAAACGTTTCTTTCGGAAGGTGAGGAGGAAGAATGGCTTCTTTTGAATTTTTCTTTAACGATTTATTTATGAATTCATCTTTATCATGCTGCAGGCAAAGCTCAAACAATTTTACAGTGGCCGCTGCATCTCCCATGGCGCGGTGGCGGTTTTCTATTTTTATGCCGAGCTGAGCACAGATATTTCCGAGGCTATATGAAGGATAACCGGGAAAAATTTTGCGGCTCAACCGGACTGTACAAAGTTTTTTTCGCCTGAAATCTGCGCCCAGGCTTTTGAACTCATCACGAATATAGGAATAATCAAAGTTTACGGAATGTGCAATGAAGGCTGCATCATCGGTTAAGTTCCAGACCTGTTTTGCCACCTCATGAAATTGGGGAGCATCGCGGACCATTTCGTTGGTGATGCCTGTCATACGCGACACATATGGATTGATAAGCGCCTGGGGGTTTATGAGCGATTGGAAGGAGTCAATTATTTTTTTTCCGTCATGAACAATAATTGCAATTTCAGTAATGGCATGGGGAGCACGGTAAGAGCCGGTGGTTTCAATATCAACAATGGCGTAATTCATCTGCAAGAGCGTTTCATTACATGAAAACGAATGCACGAAAATACGAATGTTGCAGGATGATTTGTTAAATAGTAAATTGTTATAAAAATTTTGCTGCCTGAATTTTTACTGATTTTTTAAAGAAATGAATCTGCTTAAGCCTTAAGTTTGTTACTTTGCATAAAGAACGAATGTAAAATGAAAAATAAAATTAACATATTACTCAGCGCGGCAATGGCATGGGTAATAACAGCATGTTCACAACCAATTGTGAGGCCTCAAAATATTTCATCTCCTTCACCGGTTTCCTTTTATAGCTTTAAGATGAAAGATATTGACGGGAATGAAATTGATTTCATTCAATACAAAGGGAAAAAAGTACTGATCGTGAATGTAGCATCTGAATGCGGCAACACCCCGCAATATGCTGACCTGGAGAAGCTGCATGAACAATATGGCGATAAAGTTACGGTGCTTGGTTTTCCGGCAAATAATTTCGGTAAGCAGGAGCCCGGAAATAATGCGGAAATTAAAGCATTCTGTTCAAAAAATTATGCAGTGAAGTTTCAGCTGTTCGAAAAAATTTCCGTGAAGGGAGATGATAAAGCCCCGTTGTATCAGTGGCTGAGCGATAAATCAAAAAACGGATGGAATGAAAAGGAACCGAACTGGAATTTTGCAAAATATCTTATTGATGAAAATGGTGAGCTGGTTGCTTTTTTTCCCGCACGCACGAACCCATTATCAGATGAGATTTTGTCCGGCATCAAAAAGTGAACTTCAGCATCCGTCTTACAATTTTTTAATAAAAAAAGCGGAGGATTGAAAGCGAAATTGAGTAGCGGGATGAGGAAAACGAATCACAACTAAAGGATTATTTTTTTGCTCTGAGCAAAAGGTCTTCTAATTTACTGTTGGTTTGCCTGGCTTCATTATGCAGGGAAAGCAGCCATTTATCATCACTGATTTTTTCCATCAGATATTGCCTTGTTGAAGAATCCGGGATTTGCTGAATAATTTGCCGGGCCTTGGCATTGAGAATTACCTTAACATCTTTCGGATAGCTCATATGCGTACCAAGGTTATCACTGGAAATAAATGCATAGGCCGAATCGATATTTCCCGCATTATAATAAATGACGCTAAGATTAATTATTGCATCGGGAAAAACAGGAGAAATATCAATGGCTTTATGATAGTATGATTTTGCCATTTCCGAATTTCCCTGCAAGTCGTAACAGGTTCCTATATCATTGAGCAAATTAAAATGATAGGGATTGATTTTTTCGGCTTCTTTAAAATTTAAAAATGCCTGTTCGCGGTTTCCGGCATAAAAACTTGCGAACCCGATATACCAGCTGACAGGCGTAGCCGTATAATCCATCGGAAAATAGTCTGATTTGGCCCTGAGCGCTTCCCGGTACATGATTCCCCAGTTTTTAAATTTTTGTGCTCTCAATGCATTCGATAAATGCATCTCAGATTTCAGGCGTTTAAACCCAACATTTAAAGCATAACCCGAAATAAATAGGCCGGTAATAAAAATTATGCTGTACATTTTTTTTGTATTCAGGTTTTTCTTAGACGGAAATAATTTCACATATTCAGATTGCACCACTGCAAACTGAAGCATTAAAAAGATCATAGTAAACGGGCGCTGATTGGGGTAGCCCAAAAAGGAAATTACCATAAAGCCTGCCAGGCCGGCAATCATTAACCGGACCAGCAATTTATCTTTTCCGGTTTCTTTTTCTTTAAGTATTTTCCGGCAATAAATAAATGAGGTTATAAACAGGGCGATATAACAAACTACGGCCAGGAATCCCGATTCACACCAGATTAACAAAAAATCATTGTGCGGTTTTTCAAAATGGATCATACCGGTATTCATGTAAGGCGCTTTGCCCATTCCGTATTTCGGAAAATAAATTTTCCATTCACCCAAACCTACTCCGAAAACCGGGTGCTCACTGATCATTTTAAAAGAATTTCTCCATAGAATTATACGTTCATAAGTACTGTTGTTATTTGCGATTGAAAAAACTTCCAATGCCTCAGGGTCGGTGATATATTTCAGGACAACCTGAACCTTTGAAACGGTTGATTTGAAAAAAAAGGGTTTTGAAATAAGGATGACTCCCCCGGTTAAAAACATAAGGAGGAATAAAGCTGTAACGCCTATTTTTATTTTTTTATTCGCCATTAATTCTTTGCAGTAAAAAAAACCTAATAATGAAATGCCGATCAGCAATCCAAGCCAGACCGAAGTGGTTTGGAGAATAAATATTGAAAAAAGAATAAGGATGAAATTAAAAACAGAAATTTTTTTCCAGGCATTTTTAAAGAAAAACATTCCATGTGCCACGAAAGGCAGGGCCATTAAAAGAGTTTCAGAATAAAAATTTTTATTTCCAAGGGAAGAAGCTATCGTGAGGCTTAAAACAAACGGCTTTCCTTTTTCAAAATAATTTACCACAAAGGGAAACAGTTGATAGAGTGCAATCCCGGAGAAAACCAATATGGCTATGTTTATATTTTTAATAATAACGGGCCATGCTTCATCATTTTTTTGTATCAGTATCAACAGGCATAAATAAAAAAGCAGGAATATCAACAGGAAGAGTAATTCATAAATTGATTCATCTATGTTAGCTGAAAAAATTATACTTACGCAATTCAGTAAAATATATCCTGTAAAAATGAATGTCAGCCTTTGATTAAGCGGAGGGAGATAAATTTTGTTTCTTCGTAAAAGAAAATAAATAAAAAAGAAAAAAACAACGAGGGTTATGCAGATAAACCGGAACGATAATTCAGGGTCTAAAAGCCTGTCAGTATAAATAAAAGGAAGGATAACAAAAACAAAGAATGAAAAAATAAATGCGGGTAATATTTTATTTATTGAAAATTTTTTCATTTCTTTCCTTTATATTTTTGAGCAACTCATACGAAAGTATTAAAACAAGATTAGATTTGCCGCGTGAAAATAATTTAATTTCCTGATGTTATGACATCTGCAGAACTGATAATTGAAGTAAGGAAGAAAAAATACCAGATTATAATTGTTACGCTTTTTATTTTTGCCGTAGCGTTTGTTTTTCAATACAGGGTATTGCAAACCTTTTCGGGGACCTCATCCATTATCGTAAATGAAACCAATGTAACAGATCTGACAGGACCCAGCCAGTTCATCGGAGATTATGTAAACACAAATCCTTCCAGTGTAAACCGGCTTTTCAAACTGGTCTATTCAAGTGAAATGATGAACCACCTGATAAAAAAATTCCGACTGTATGAATATTACCAGGTCAAAGAAGGTTCTGAATTCGCTTACGAAAAACTGGTTGCAAAATTAGCAGGGAGGATCAGCATGAAAAAATCGGATCAGTATGTTATAGACATTACGGTAACCGATAAAGACCGGTTTCAGGCTGCTTCCATTGCAAATGAGATCAGCCTGATGCTAAACACATTAAATGAAAATTATATTAAAAGCCAGTTGAGAAGAAAAGTAACCATTTATGAAGCCATTTACACGGAAGTTCAAAAGGACCTCGATAGCCATGAAAACAAAATGATTGAAATACTTAAGCACTATAATGAGATCATTGCGACTCTTGACGGAAAGAAATGGGAGGTTGTGGATTTAAAGAACTCCATGCATGAACTGGCAAACAATCTGAAAAGCAAAAGAGAAGAGCTCGCAAAAATGAAGCAGCTTTATTCGGTATACCTGTACACCCTGAACAAGGAACACATGGAAACAATTACCATAATCAATTTTGCCCTGCCCGATTATCGTTCAAATACGAGTACAATTTTAATTGGCAGCCTGGCCTTTGCATTGTTTTCGACCTGCGTAATGATCCTGATGCTGAACGTTTACATTACTCACAAAAAAACCATTGATCTCCTTTTCAAAAAATAATTTTTGAAAATTTTCTATCGAAATCCCGGGTGATGTTTAAAAGCAGTTAATATAACAGGGTTATTTTTGAATGAAGTTAAGTTTAAGATAATTCATCACAATATTTGCGGCACCCCTGTTTTTTTCAATATATTTTTTCTCCGCAGTTTTTATTTTTTCAATGTTTTCGGGAGCCGCTGTAAGTTCATCTATTTTAAATTTCAAATCTGCTGCAGAAGAAATACTAAATGCAGTTTTATTTCCAACCAGTTCACGCGCTTCAGGAAATTTTTGATAATGGGGCCCAAAGAAGACAGGCTTGCCAAAAACAACAGCTTCAAGAATGTTATGTAACCCTTTGCCAAATGCCCCGCCTACATAAGCAAAATCAGCATACCTGTAAAGCGATGAAAGCATCCCTATGTTATCAATTATGAGCACCTGTGCTTCTGTATCTCTGTCATTATTTAACTGTGAATAGCAAATACTTTTTTTGTAAATACTCTTGATTAAATTATTAATCTGCATTTCTTTTATTTCATGAGGGGCAATTATAAATTTAAAATCTTCATGAGACCTGTTGATAAACTCTGCAATAATTTTATCATCAGCCTGCCAGGTGCTGCCTGCAACAAAAATTTTTTTTCTATCACAAAACTTTTCAATTCCTGAAAACGATTTTACGTCCAGGCTGTTCTGGTACACGCGGTCAAACCGGGTATCGCCACTCACAGTTACCTGTGAAATACTATGCCGGTATAACAATTCAAGTGACTCCTGGTTTTGTACAAAGAAGTGGGTGACCCTCCTCAGCATTTTATTAAAAAAAATACCATACCATTGAAAAAACACCTGCGAAGGCCTGAAACTGGCAGAAATAAAATAAAGAGGAATTTTCTGCTCCTTAAGTTCCCTGATATAGAAATGCCAGAAATCATATTTCACAAAAAACACCATTGCCGGTTGAACCAGGCGGATAAAATTTCTTGCATTTCGCGGTCCGTCAAGAGGCAGATAAAAAACGTAATCGGCAATAGAATCTTTTTTCCTGGCTTCATAGCCGGAAGGAGAAAAAAAAGTAACGACAAATTTAAATTCAGGATAATTTAACCGGATAGATTCAAAAATAGGTTTGCCCTGTTCAAATTCACCTAATGAAGCACAATGAAACCAAATCCGTTTTTCTTTTTTATCGCGCAGGGAATGGTCAATAGACCGAAAAATATTTTTCCTTCCATGAACCCATTTTTTTGCTTTGTCATTAAAAAAAGATGCAATAAAAATTCCTGCTCCGTATATTTTAACAGCAGCAAGGTAAATGAATTCCATTTATCAGTTAAAATAAAATTTATTAGGCGCCTTCCGGTAAATAGGGAGCATCCATCCTGCTTTCACCCCGAATAAAAGATCAACCCGGTTTTTATCATCTTTCATCATCGTATCAAAATTGAAATCTCTCCTGTTTTGAGTAAACGCCTGTATAAATTCAAACCCGAAATAAAAATTAACGAGGTAGCGGTTACCGAAATAATAATATGCCACTGACTCGTGAATTTCCATGCCGTTGGTAAGACGGTCATACCCTTTTTTATATTCTTTACTTAACTGCGGCACTGTATTGCCAATCGTTTCAATCCTGATTTTATGCTGAAGAAATCCCGGTCCTGCCATCAGGGCAATTCCTGAATTCGGATTTGGCTTTTTAAACGTAAAAAGCTTTCCAAAAGTTAATGAAATGTGGTATCCTCTTTCGAATAATCGTATGTCTGCATATTGGCCGTCATTACCCATAATATAACCATCTTCGGAAGAGATATTTTTGAGAATGGAATCTTCTTTTAAATCACCTCCGAAAATATACCCGGCATTCAATGAAAAAAGAAAATTGCTTTTTAATTTATAGGCGTAATTTACACCAACCATGGAGCTGCTTCCAAACCGGTCAGCCAGGTCCCCCGCGGGAATTTGAAAGCTATAACCCACCCCTACTATGTGCATAGCAATGGAAGAATCACGGATGCTCCCCTGCGAAAATGCATGCTCATTGATAAAAACTGAAAAAAGAATGCCGGCAAACAGTGCACTTTTAAAAAAATTCTTTTTCATAATTAATTTGACAAACAGATCAGGCGGTTCTATTTTTATCATTTCAGACGCACAAATGTAGAAATATCATTGCAGCTTTAAACCGTTATTTGCTATTTCAAAATAAAGGTGCGGTAGCTATCCAGCTTTATCAGGATAAAAAGTAAAATTGTAAACGACCATAAGGATGATCCTCCATAACTGAAAAACGGAAGCGGGATTCCAATAACAGGAGCCAGCCCGATAGTCATGCCAATGTTAACCAGCAGGTGAAAGAAAATTATGGAAGCCACTCCATAGGCATAAATACGCGTGAAATTTGATTTTTGCCGTTCAGCAATAAAAATAATACGGTACAGCATCAGCAAAAATAAAATTGTGACAACAAAAGTTCCGGCAAAACCCCACTCTTCGCCAACTGTGCAAAAAATAAAATCTGTGCTTTGCTCAGGAACAAATTCATATTTTGTCTGCGTACCCTTTAAAAAACCTTTCCCGGTCCACCCTCCCGATCCAATTGCAATCAAGCTTTGATTCACATTGTAACCTGCTCCTTTCAGATCTGTTTGCTTGCCCAGCAATACATCAATTCGCTGGCGCTGGTGCTGCTGGAGAACTTTTGAATAAACATAATTGACGCTATACACTACCGAAGCCGCGCAGGCAGCTATAATGATAATGGTGATCATATTTTTCCGGGTTTTCCGCATAAATAAAATGGAAATTACTGACATCCCTCCGATAATTCCAAGTAAAATCACTTTGGAAACCATCAGGGAAAGCACAAAAAGCAAGGCTGCAATAAACCCGATGATAAGCACGTTTTGTGAAAGCCCTTCCCGGTACAGAACAAAAATAAATGCAGCAAATACGAGTGAAGAGCCCGTATCGTTTTGCAACAGAATGATCACGGCAGGGAGAAGAATGATGATGGCAGAAATGATTTTGGCTTTGAAATCTTTTATCTTAACATCAATCGTGCTGAGAAATTTTGCAAGCGCCATGTTAGTGGCAAACTTGGCGAATTCCGCAGGCTGCAGCTTAAAACTTCCGATATCGATCCACCCATGGGAACCTTTGATATCGCGCGACAAAAAAATTGCTGCTACCAGAAATATGATTATTACACCATACACAACATAAGAAAATGCTTCATAAAATTTTCCATCTATAACAAGTATGAACATGGCCAGCACCAATGAGGTTATTATCCAGATCATCTGCTTTCCGTAATTCTGCGTGAGGTCAAAAATACTTTTGTGATTTTCATTGTATACGGCAGAATAAATATTAAACCACCCCATAATTACAAATACGAAGTACAGGCTGACAAGCAGCCAGTCAATGTTTTGAAATATGCTTTTTTGTTCCCTCACAACTCCGGTATTAAATTTATGGTTTACGGTTTACGGTGGTGCCGATACTATCTTTAATTAATTTCTGAAGATGCAGCACGGAATCTTTTTTTGCAGTTTGCTTTTTTGAAATCGAATCTTTTTTGAAATCAGATTCATAAAGCGGCAGCAAATTTCCTGCAAACATTCTCTTTTCCAATTCCGGCCGGCTGATACTATCGGTCAGGTATTTTTCAATCAGGAGGCTGGCCATAGGAGCCGCCCATTGCGCACCCCACCCTCCTTTTTCGATAACAACGGCTATGGCAATTTTCGGATCTTCTTTTGGTGCAAATGCAATGAAAAGCGAGTTGTCCGGCCCTTTTGGATTTTGTGCTGTCCCGGTTTTCCCGCAAATGATAATATTCTTGAGTCTTGATGCAGCGGCCGTTCCGGCTTCCACAACATTTGCCATGCCCTCCACAACAATCTCAAAATATTTCGGATCAACTGTTGTATAATTCTTTGTTATATATTTTTTGTACTGCATTTTATTATCGCCAATATATTTAATTATATGAGGAGTATAATAATATCCCCTGTTGGCAATAGTAGCTGAAATATTTGCAAGCTGAAGGGGGTTCACACCTAATTCTCCCTGGCCAATCGAGAGCGAAATGATGGTAGATGATTTCCATTTTCCGGCCCCGAAATATTTATCATAATATTTTATGGTAGGTACGTTTCCGCTCAGTACATGGGGGAGATCAATATCAAGCTTCACTCCTATTCCGAATGACAAAACATGTTTTCTCCAATTTTCAAATGCTGCGTTAAAGCTTGGAAATTTTCGCTGGTCAACAATACTGCGAAATACATGGCAGAAATAAGTATTGCAGGAATGTTGAATAGCGGGCAGAAGACTTAAAGAATGATGAACTGCATCACACCTTACTCTTAATCCACCGAGAATAAAAGCGCCCGGGCAATAAAAAGAAGTATGATCAAATAAAACACCTTCCTGCTGGCCAATAAGCGCTTCAACAGGTTTAAATGTTGAGCCGGGCGGGTAATAGGATTGTAAAGCGCGGTTGAACAAAATATTATTCGGTTGCCATAAAAGCATGGAATAATTTTTTGATCGTACACGTCCCACAAGAAGATTCGGATCATAGGAAGGGCAGCTTGCCATTACAAGAATTTCGCCCGTTTGGGGTTCAATGGCCACAATCGTTCCTGCCTTATTTTGTAAAAGTTTTTCAGCATAATCCTGGAGTGTGTCATCTAATGTTGAAGTTAAATTCAATCCCGCCACAGCGGCTGAATCAAGCTTGCCTTCAAGATAACTCCCCTTTTCGCGGTTAAATACATCCACCATCATGACCCGCAATCCCCTTTTGCCTCTCAGCTCTTTTTCATACGATTGCTCGATCCCGCTGATACCGATATAATCACCCATCTGGTAAGAAGAGTCTTTGGCAATTGTTCTTTCATCGGCCTCACCGATATAACCCAATGCATGTGCGGCAACTTTTGAAGGATACTTTCTCAGTGTTCGCGGCAGGACATAAAACCCATTGAACCTGTAAAGCCTTTCCTGAAACGTAGCATAATTCTCTGCTGATATTTGTTTTTCAAAAATGGAGCTCTTTACTGGAGAGAATAGTCTTGCCTTTATCATCTTCCTGATGAAATCATCTTTTGTTATTCCCAGTAATGAACAGAATTCGGTTGTGTCCAATTCCTTTACCAGCTTGGGAGTAACCATCAGATCATATACCGCTTCATTATATACAATCAGTTTTCCTTTTCGATCATAAATAAGCCCGCGGGCAGGATATTCCGTTACATAACGCAACACATTATTATCGGCTGATGCCTTATAACTTTCATCTATCACCTGGATGTAAAACAGTCTCATGAGAAAAATGAGCAGCACAATAGTAAAAATACCGAGTATGACCCACCGCTGGTTGGATGGAGAATAATTCATCTTTCTCTTTTCGATTTACCAAATAAAAATTGGGTAATGAGCACTAAAATTAACGTAGCAATGGTGCTTAGCACTACACGGAGGAAGGTGCTGAAAAATTCCGTTAACCGGAAGGCTTCGAGATAAAACAATGCAAAATGATGGATCAGCACCATCACGGAGGAATATGCAAGCCACCATTGCAGCCCGAGGTCTTTAATATTAGGAGTGGCATCCGTTTCATATCCATCGCGCGGAGAAAATATTTTTAAAACAAAAGGCCGTGCATATGCCATGAAAACGGTTGCTCCTGCGTGAATACCTATCGTGTTGGTAAATATATCTATTGTTACCCCGACAAAAAAAGCAATCAGCATGGCAGGTATTTTAGGAAACTTTACAGGCAGCAACAGGATAAACAGCACATATAAATATGGATTGATATAACCGTTGAGCTGAATATTATTCAGAATGGTTACCTGCAGGCCCACCAAAAAGATGAAGCGTACTAATAAGGTGAATATATCAGTGATCATTATTTACAGTTGCTTCTTCCAGTTTTCGCTGCTCGGATTTGAGCAGGTTATCCACCACATACACATAGGTGAGGTTGCTGAAGTTGGTGGATAATTTAATCCGGATGTTATAAAAATTTTCCCCGGGCTTTATGTCAGCGTTTGCCACCGTTCCTATTAAAATGTTTTCAGGAAAAACTGCAGAGTAGCTTGTTGTTACCACCGTATCTCCCGTTTTGAAAACAACGTGCTTGGCAATATCCTTCAGCACTGCAATGGTAGGATCTGTTCCTTCCCATGCAAGGGATCCAAAATAATTATTGTTCTTAAACTTGGCGCTGATGCGCATATCCTTATGCAGCATGGACATGACCGTGCAATAATGCGCTGAAACATTTTTTATAATCCCCACCACTCCCTGGCTGGTGATGACTCCCATTTCGGGTTTCACTCCCTGCATTGAACCTTTATCAAGCGTTAAATAATTATTTCGCCTTGCCATGGAGTTATTAATCACTTTTGCAACAATGAAAGAATATTGCTGGTGTTTAATCGTGTCGCTGACTGAATTTCTTAACACATTGCTTTCATAATATGCATCCGGCATGAGGGACCTGAGCCGCGCATTTTCCTGTGCAAGATTTTTGTTCGTAGCCTTCAGGTTAATATATTCATTCATATAATTGACAACCTCCATTACGGAACCGACAATTTTATTGGATGAATTAAACGCAGAAGCATTCTGAAAATTATTGTTGCGGATAATCAGTGCCAGGCAAAGAATTTCGAGCAGGAAAAAAATAATTGAATAATTATTACGGTATAAAAACAGGAAGAGATTTTTCATCTATGAAATGCTGATCTCCTTAAGAAGGAAATTCAATTGACTTTTTGCGGATGTCGTAAAAATAAATGAAATGCAAAAGTGTTTTTTGAAAAAATGATAAGAATATAAACAATGAAAGTTTAATTACTCTTAATACGCTCTTTGGTTCAATCCCTCCATGTAATTTACAAAAGAACGGCAGGCCACTTTGTTGCCTCCGGGTGTGGGATAATCTCCTGAAAAATACCAGTCGCCTGTATGGTTGGGGCAGGCTGCGTGAAGACTTTCTATTTTCTGAAAAATAACTTTTACTTCTGCATGAATATCATTGGTTTTGATCATCTGTGAAATCTTTTCAGAAATTTGCCCGGCAGTAAAAGGTTTGTAAATCTCCTTTACATGATTTTTAATATACGATGATGACGATTGTAATTGCTCAAGACATTTATGATATACTTCATCAATGATATGATCAAGATTATTTTCTTCCAGCAGCTGTATGGCTGCGTTGAATGAAACAAAGTCACCCAGCTTTGCCATGTCAATTCCGTAACAATCAGGGTAACGGATTTGCGGAGCAGACGAAACCACCACGATCTTTTCAGGCCCCAGCCTGTCCAGCATTTTAATGATGCTTTTTTTCAGCGTTGTTCCCCTTACGATAGAATCATCAATCACTACAAGCGTATCTATTCCTTTACGAATAGTTCCATACGTTATATCATACACGTGGGCAACCAGCTCATCACGGTGAACATCATCGGTAATGAAGGTCCTGAGCTTTGCATCTTTTATCGCAATTTTTTCAACCCGTGGCTTTATCGAGAGTATATCATCCAATTGTTCTTCTGTAATGGAGGGCCCAGCTTTTAATATTTTCTTTTTCTTGACATCACGCAAATAATCTTCCATGCCTTTTACCATTCCGTAAAAAGCAACTTCTGCAGTATTGGGGATAAAAGAGAAAACCGTATTCTTCAGATCATAATCAACCGTTTCAAGAATGGCAGGACAAAGCAATCTTCCAAGCTCTTTTCGCTCTTTATAAATATCCACATCACTCCCTCTTGAAAAATAAATCCGTTCAAACGAGCAGGATTTTTTTTCTGATGGTTCACGGAATTTTACTTCACCGGTTGTTCCATCTTTCTTAATGACTAAAGCATGGCCGGGTGTTATTTCGCGGATGGCTTCAACCGGGAGATTAAAAGCAGTCTGAATGGCAGGACGTTCAGATGCTACCACCGCCACTTCATCATCAGCATAAAAATATGCGGGACGAATTCCATTCGGATCGCGCATGACGAAAGCATCACCGTGACCGATCAACCCTGCAATCGTGTAACCGCCATCCCAGTTTTTTGCTGCACGCATAAGGATCTTTCTTATGTCGAGTTGCTGTGCTATTTGTTCCGAGATTTCTTTATTGCTAAAACCCTCCTGTTTAAACTTCTTAAACAACAATTCGTTTTCCTCATCAAGAAAATGCCCCAGCTTTTCAAGCACGGTAACTGTATCAGATTTTTCTTTGGGATGCTGGCCCAGATCAATCAACTGTTCGAGCAGTTCGCTTACGTTGGTAAGATTAAAATTCCCGGCAATAACAAGATTGCGCGACTTCCAGTTGTTTTGCCTCATGATGGGATGGCAATTCTCCAATCCTGTTTTTCCATATGTTGCATAGCGGAGATGCCCCAGGAATAATTCACCGGTAAAGGAATAATGTTTTTTGAGGAACTCCGTATCATTCAATTTATCGGGATCGCGTTTTTGAAGATCAGCCAAAGGATGGTTGATCTTTTCAAAAATTTCCTGGATAGCCTGCTTTGAAATGGAGCGATGCTGTGAAATGTAAGGTGTTCCCGGGTCTGTATCGAGCTTAATGTTTGCAACCCCCGCGCCATCCTGACCGCGGTTGTGCTGCTTTTCCATAAGCAGGTACAGCTTATTGATTCCGTAAAGAGGGGTTCCGTATTTTTCCTGGTAATAAGACAGGGGTTTTAACAGCCTTATTACTGCAATGCCGCACTCGTGTTTGATGATATCGGACATGCTGCAAAGATACGAATAACGTCACGATGGCTATTCGTGCACTTCTTAAGAAGGTTTAATTACCGGAAAATAACTTTATTTCAAATTGAAAATTGGTCCCTATAGCTATTGTGATTGAAAATTGAAAATTGACCTCTTAGTGCTTTTCCATTTTTCTTTCCCTTTCTTCGGGGTCTTCCAGTTCTTTCACAAACTTTCCTTTCTTATCAATAAAAAAATATTTATTGTCTTTGCTCACTAATGCCTGTCCATTGGCAAATTGCTGTGCATCTTTATACTGAGGGTTGATTACAAATTTTCCGCCTGTATCTATGAATCCCCATGCCCCTATTTGCATAACCGGGGCCATGCCTTCTGAAAAATTCCGCGCGTTATCATACTGAAGCGCTATTACTTCTTTGCCTGATACGTCAATAAAACCCCACTTGCCCTCCCTGCTCACACGTGCAATTCCATTTATGAAATCGTCAGCAAAATCAAATTGAAAAGGAATAACCGTTTCATTTTTCTGATTAATGTACCCGTGCTTGCTCCCTTTCATTACGCGAGCCAGCCCTCCTTTAAAAACCGAGGCATCATTGTACATAAATGGAATGGCTGCTTCTCCTTTATTATTAATAAAACCGCGCATCCGGTTTTCGAGCACTAAAGCCATGCCTTCATAAAACTCGCTGCCCGCTTCATATTTTGCAGGAACTATAACTTGCCCGTTTTGATCTTTATAACCCACTTTTGCATTTTCATAAAAACGGATTAAATCCTGTGAAAAAGAATTTGTTTTTAGAAAACATAATACGAGGAGTATCAGAAGTTTTTTCATTTTATTATTTATTTGTTTCAAATGTACATATTATAAAATTATTTGCAAAGATTATTGCTTGTCAATGCTGAACAATTATTTTTTTATTTATTACCCCATCTCTTGTTTTCAATTGCAAAAAATAAATCCCGCTACTCCACTTCTCCACATATATTTCTTTTTCAAATTTTCCTGTTGTGATTTCTTGTTTTGAAAAATAGATTTGTTTGCCTAATGTATCATACAGACGTAATTCGATTACTTGGTTTGAGGAAGATTGAAATGAAATGATAAGAGAAGAATTTGTCGGATTAGGAAAAACAAGGAGATTGTCCATGTCAGTTGAAATGTTTTTCTGGATGTTATTTGGAGTTGGGCATACTCCGCAAGTGGTGTCTATGGTATATTTCCAGAGGTCATTATATGCTTTGAAAAAAGGTGAAGTACATCCACCGAATAAATATAAATGACCATTATTATCTTCCCATCCGACCGCCCCAGCTCTGCCATTGGGTTTGTTCATTGGATTTGAGACTCCAAGAGTACCCCAATGACCTGATGGATTAGTAATACTATCCCCGCTAATCCAAATCCATTGATTTGTTGAAACACAATACTTCCACAGGTCGTTCCATATATAAGATGCAGTATTACCCCGGCATCCACCAAAAAAGTAAAAGTTATTAGACTGATCTGTCCATACTGAACGATTTTCATATCTTGATCTTGGCATATTATTTACAGATACTATACATTTATTTCCATATGTTCCAGTGCTTCCTGTTGTGCTGTCACCTCCTATCCATGCCCAATTATTTGTATTGATATTAAATCGCCACAGATCATTAAAAAGGGCACTATTAATAAAATCTTTACCTGCAAATAACCAAAGTCTTCCAGCATAATCAACCCAATGTGAATAAATCATTCGAGAGCCGGGAGTATTAGCCGTATCTTCTATTCCCATTATTCCATATACACCAGGCTGATCAGGGAGTTGTGATCCTTTCATCCACGTCCATTCATTCGTAGAAATATTATACTTCCATAGATCATTTAGGCTAAGCCCTCCAAATAACCATAGATTTCCTGAATTATCACTCCATGCTGCAGATGTTTCACTGCGGGCACCCGGACAATTTAGAGGGCTCGGAACTCCCATTGTTCCATACGTACCTGCCTGTCCCTGAAAATTAGCCCCCTTCATCCATGTCCATTCATTAGTGGAAATATTATATTTCCAAAGATCATTGTAAACCCCCCCGTTGTTCGCTCCTCCAAGCATCCATAAATTTCCCTGGTTGTCCCTCCATGTTGCCATACCATAACTACGCGGTGGTGGATTATTTCCCGGAGATGGTATTCCCTGTACACCATAAGAACCGGGATTAAATGGTGTTCCAGGTCCTTTCCTCCATGTCCATTCGTTAGTTAAAGGGTTGTATTCCCAAAGATCACTGTGAGTGTTAAAATTTGCATCAAGCCCCCCAAAAAGCCAAAAATTCCCATTCAAATCCGTCCACTCACAAGTCTCATATAAAGATGGAGGATTATTTGTAGGGCCTGGCACTCCCTGCATACCATAAACTGCGGGCTGGTTAGGAATATTATCGCCTTTCATCCACACCCATTCTCCCGCCTGGGAAAATGCAGAATTTAAAATTAAAAATGTAAAATTAAAAATGAGGAGAGTTTTTTTCATTGATTATTTAAAATGATTCACAATTACCTTTTTGTTTATAGTTCCATTTTTCGTTTTCAATTGCAAAAAATAAATTCCGCAACTCCACTTTTCCACATTTATTTCTTTTTCAAACTTTCCTTTCGTGATTTCTTGTTTTGAAAAATAAATTTGTTTGTCTAACGTGCTGTACATTCGTAATTCGATGTTTTGTTTTTCGGATGAATGAAATGAAACAGTAAGTGAAGAATTTGTTGGATTGGGAAAAACTAAAAGTTCGTATGTATTAGTCAGGCTATTTTCTTCAATGCTGTTTGGAGTCGGGCAAACTCCGCAGGCGGTATCAATAGTAAATTTCCAAATATCATCACTCCGTCCGGTAAAAAAGTGATCTCCTCCAAAAAAATAAAAATGATTATTATTATCAAACCATCCTACAGACCCCATTCTTCCGCTTATCTGATTAGCCGGGCTTGAAACTCCCTGAACGCCCCAATTGCCCGGAGGGTTTAATGTAGTATCCCCTTCCATCCAAATCCATTTATTATTTGCAACGCAATACTTCCAGAGGTCATTTTTAGAAGCTAAAAATCCAGCGACAGTATCAACAGTTACTCCTCCAAACAGCCAGAAATTATAATCTGTATCAGTAAATACAACAGGGTTTTCCAGCCGCCCGACAGGCATATTCAATAAATCAATATTGCATACTGATCCATAATGACCGGGTGGGTTAATAAAAGTATTCCCATTCACCCAGGTCCAGTTATTTGAAGACGGATTAAATCGCCAGAGATCGTTATATACTACAGATGGTATGATACCTCCTCCAAACAACCATAAATTGCCTGTCGAATCTTTCCAATGCGTATAGGCCCATCTTGCCGGGGGCTCATTAATTGAATCTTCAATTCCCATAGACCCATAATGCCCCGGATTATTCATTACGCTGTCACCTTTCATCCATGTCCAGGTATTGTTGCTGATATCATATTTCCATAAATCATTTATGGGTTCTCCATTATTTCCCACCTGACCTCCAAAAAGCCAAAGGTTATTTGCATTATCCGTCCATGCTGAAACCGACTCTGTTCGTGCACCCGGATAGTTTGCCGGATCGGGCACACCCTTTACTCCATAAATACCGGCATCGGTGTTAATACCAGGTCCTTTCATCCACGTCCATTCATTAATCGAAATCGTATATTTCCAAAGATTGTTAGGAGCTCCTTCAAAAAGCCAGAAGTTACTTTGCGCATCAGTCCAGGCGGCAACACCATACTCTGTACCAGGGGGGTTATTTGCAGGTGACGATACGCCTTGTGTTCCAAAAACAGGCGTGGGGAAAGGAACACCCTGGCCTTTCATCCACGTCCATTCATTTGAAACAGGATCATATTTCCATAGATCATTATAGGGAAATGCATTAAAATCCATTCCTCCAAACAACCAGAAATTTCCATTCAAATCTTTCCATACACAAGGTTCATAAAATCCCGGAGGGTTATTTGCCGGGTTGGGTACTCCCTGCACACCAAAATTTCCCGGCTGGTTCCCAAGGCTGTCTCCTTTTATCCAAACCCATTCCCCTGCCTGCGGAAATGCAGAATGCATAAAAAATAAGAATGTTGAGCATAGCGAAATCCGCCTCAGGCGGATAAAATTAAAAATGAGAAGATTTTTTTTCATCGGATTATTTTCAATGATTCACAATTACCTTCTTGTTTATATTTTCATCTTTAGTTTTCAGTTGCAAAAAATAAATCCCGCCATTCCACTTTTCCAAATTTATTTCTTTTTCAAATTTTCCTTTTGTGGTTTGTTCTTTTTCAACATAAATTTGTTTGCCTAAAGTGTTGTATAGACGCAATTCAATATTTTGTTTTTCAGATGAGAGAAATGAAATGGTAAGAGTTGAGTTTGCAGGATTTGGAAAAACAAGAAGTTCGTCCGCCTCAGGCGAATTATTTTCTGCAATACTTGTTGTGTTAGCACATACTCCACAAGTAGTGTCTATAGTATATTTCCAAAGGTCGTTGTAAGAATTCCAGGCTTGCGATGTAAAGCCACCAAAAAAATAAATATTCTTAAAAGAATCAGACCATCCTGCAGACCCGTTTCTTGCATTGGGTTTATTATTTTGACTTGAAACTCCCTGTATCCCCCAATGACCCGGGGGATTAGTGATGTTATCACCGCTTATCCATATCCATTCATTTGCCGTAACACAATATTTCCATAAATCATTCCACCCATTCTGATTACTTGAAGTTTCAGTTCCTCCAAAAGTCCAGAAGTTATTATCACTGTCTGTCCAGGCTGCACGATTTTCAAATCTTGCTCCAGGCATATTGGTTAAAGAATTGGTACATTTTGTTCCATACACACTCGATGCTCCCTGGGTGCTGTCGCCCCCCATCCATGTCCAGCAATTTGTAACAATATTGAATTTCCATAAATCATTTAAAGCGGAACTATTAGTAAAATCATATCCGGCAAATAACCACAACTTTCCGGTATCATCTTTCCAACGGCTAAAAGCTCCTCTTTCACCTGGTGTATTTAATGAATCTTCAATTCCTTTAAAACCGTAAACTCCTGAAACGGTTTGCAGCGATCCCTTCATCCATGTCCATTCATTTGAAGATATATCGTATCTCCACAGGTCATTAAAAAAATTCGCGCCAAGGGAAATTCCTTTTCCGCCAAACAGCCAGAGTTTTCCATTGCTATCCGTCCATGTGGCAGCGCTCTCTGAACGCGAACCGGGGTTATTTGCTAATGACGGCACACCTTGGATTCCATAACTGCCTAAATCATTTGTGACATTAGGCCCTTTTACCCATGTCCACTCATTGGTCAGGATATTGTACATCCAAAGATCTGAATAGGAGCCTATAGGATAACCCAATCCGCCAAACATCCATAAGTTTCCCTGTTGGTCCACCCATGTTCCCGATCCCCATCCGCGGGACGGTGGATTATTAGTCGGAGAAGGGACACCTTGAGTACCATAATTGCCGGCATCATTTTGCACTCCTGAACCTTTCATCCAGGTCCACTGGTTTGATATGGGATTATATTTCCAAAGGTCTCCATACGAGTTTAGACCTGCGACATAATGTAATCCCCCGAACATCCAGAAATTCCCATTCAAATCCGTCCATTCACAAGGCTCATACAATGCAGGAGGGTTATTTGCCGGGCTTGGAACTCCCTGCACTCCAAAATTGCCCGGCTGGCTGGGAATGCTGTCTCCTTTTATCCACACCCACTCTCCCGCCTGGGGGAATGCAGAATGCATAAAAAATAAGAATGTTGAGCATAGCGAAATCCGCCTCTGGCGGATAAAATTAAAAATGAGAAGAATTTTTTCCATTAAATTATTTCAATGATTCACCATCACCTTCCTGTTTATATTTCCCTCTTCAGTTTTCAATTGCAAAAAATAAATTCCGCCACTCAGTTTTTCCACATTTATTTCCTTTTCAAATTTCCCTTTTGTGATTTCTTCGTTTGAAAAATAAATTTGTTTGCCTACCGTGTTGTATAGACGTAATTCAATGAGCTGGTTTGACGAGGCTTCAAATAAGATGGAGAGGATGGATGCGGAAGGGTTAGGGAAAACCAGGCAGGAAGCATTTTGTTCAGGTCCGGTTATTCCAACAGGTAAACAGAATGATAATCCTGGTGTGGAACATGTGGTGATACACGTGGTATCAATAGAAAATTTCCACAAATCATTTTTATGGCGGGAATTCATATTAAAATCCTGCAGGTCGCCTCCAAACAAATAAAGATAGCAATTACTTCTCCAGCCTATAGCTCCCATTCTTCCACCCGGTGTATTTAATGAATTTGAGATTCCCAGGTTTCCGTAAACAGGGTTTTGAAATGTTAAAGCATTTCCATTTACTAAATCCCATTCTAAGGTAACCGGATCAAAAAACCATAAATCCTGGTAAGTGAAATCGAGCGGGAAAAAAAATGCTCCTCCATATATCCAAAAATTACCGCAGTTGTCAACCCAATTGGCCCTGCTTTCAAATCTTGATACAGGCAGATTATTTAAGGATGCTGCACATAAGGCTTCATAGCTGCCGGAATCATCTGCTAAGTTACTTCCGCTCATCCAGGTAAAATTATTTGTGAGCGGATTAAATCGCCACATATCATTCAAATTATAGATCATTTGTATGGGAGGACCTTGCCAAAAGACGCCCCCGAATATCCAAAAGTTACCCTGCGCATCTTTTAAGTTACTGTAACTTAGTCTTGCACAAGGAACATTTGCGGGGTCTTCAACACCTATTACACCATAATTTCCTGTTTGATTGACTGTATCAGCACCTTTCATCCAGGCCCATTCATTTGTTGAAATAGTATATTTCCATAAATCATTATAACTGCCTCCCCCTTTGAATCCTCCGAAAAGCCAGAGATCTCCATTACTATCCACCCAGTTTGCTGCACATTCATATCTTGATCCCGGGGTATTGAAGGGAGATGGTATTCCCTGCGTTCCGTAAACAGCCGGTGCATTGACAACAGATGACCCATGCATCCACGTCCAGATATTTGTACTGATTTCATATTTCCATAAATCATTGTAAGGTCCGGAAGATTCTCCACCGTATAACCATAAATTTCCATTAAGATCCGTCCATGATGCAGCTCCAAGGCTGCGCGGGCGCGGGCGATTAGTAATTGCCGGCACTCCTTGTATTCCATAATCTCCGGGATCAGCTAAAGGTCCGTTTCCTTTCATCCATGTCCACATATTTATAAGGGGCTCGTATTTCCACAGGTTTCCGTCATAGAGCCAAAAATTTCCATCCAGATCAGTCCATGGTGTTGCTTCATAAAATGAACGCGGTGTGTTAGCCGGATCGGGTACCCCCTGTACTCCCCAAACAGCGCCTACATTGATGGCACTGTCACCATGAATCCATGTCCACTCTCCCGCCTGTGAAAAACATTTTCCGCACAAAAAACAAAAAACAAAAGCTGTGATTATTTTTTTCATGGACTTTTATTTCATCAAATATACTGTTATTTCAATGGTCGGCCCTTCAGAGCTTTTCCCGGTTTATCGGGGAGATCAGGGATGAGTCAACATTACTTTCCTGCTTATATTTCCATCTTTAGTTTTCAATTGCAAAAAATAAATCCCATCACTCCAGTTCCCCGCATTGATTTCTTTTTCAAATTTTTCACTTATGATTTCTTCCCTGGAAAAATAAACCTGTTTGCCTAACGGATTATATATACGCAATTCGATGGTTTGTTTTTCTGATGATAAAAATGAAATGGTAAAAGAAGAATTTGTTGGATTTGGAAAAACTTCAAGTTTGTCCGCCTTAGGCAGATTATTTTCTTTAATCCCTGTGCCTGTCGGGCAAACTCCGCAAGTGGTATCTATTGTATATTTCCATAGGTCATTTTTCTTATCAGGAAACGGAGAAATACTGCCGCCAAACATATAAAGATGATTATTATTATCCGTCCATCCTACTGCGCCAGCCCTTCCATCAGGTTTATTTGCCGGATTTGAAATCCCCATCGTTCCCCAATTACCAATTGGATTTGAAGTGCTATCACCATCCTGCCAAATCCATTGATTCAATGAAATGCAATACATCCATAGGTCATTCCAAACCCGGGAAAAATTATGCCCTTTGCCGCCTCCAAAAAACCAGAAATTCCCGTGTTGATCTATCCATGATGCACGATTTTCAAAACGCGCGCCCGGAAGGTTATATATTGAGGCAAAGCACTTCGTTCCATAGACCCCTGGCGCACCTAAGCTGTCATTTCCTCCCATGCAAGCCCAGTTATTACTTATAGGATTATATCGCCAAAGATCATTAAATCCTAAATAATTAGAAGTATCAAAACCTGCAAAAAGCCAAAGATGTCCAACATTATCTTTCCACCGGGAATAAACGCCTCTTGCACATGGAGTGTTTGCACTGTTTTCAACTCCAATTGTCCCGTAAACTCCTGGTTGATTTGTAAGCTGTGAGCCTTTCATCCAGGTCCATTGATTAGAATCAATATGGTATCTCCATAAATCATTAAAATTATCTTCAACAACATCTCTTCCGCCAAAAAGCCATAAGTCATTGTTATTATCGGTCCATGTTGCCACACACTCAAATCGTGAACCTGGGTTATTAGACGGGTTTGCTACTCCCTGAGTACCATAAATGCCTGGTTGGTTACCAATAGTGGAACCTTTCATCCATGTCCATTCATTTGAAATAATCTCATATTTCCAAAGATCACATTTCGTGCCCCCAACAGCACTTCCCCCAAACATCCAAAAATTTCCAAGCGTATCAACCCATGATGCAAAACCATAACCCCGGCCCGGGGGATTATTTGATGGTGAAGGCACTCCCTGAGTACCATAATTTCCAGGATCCCAAATGCTGCCTGAACCTTTTACCCATGTCCACTCATTTGTTATCCGATCATATTTCCAGAGATCATTATAATTTCCCCCAAACATCCAAAAATTTCCATTCAAATCCGTCCACTCACAAGGCTCATATAAAGCGGGTGGATTATTTGTGGGGCTTGGAACTCCCTGCACACCGTAATTCCCCGGCTGGTTAGGAATGCTGTCTCCTTTTATCCATACCCATTCCCCCGCCTGCGGGAATGCAGAATGCATAAAAAATAAGAATGTTGAGCATAGCGAAATCCGCCTCGGGCGGATAAAATTAAAAATGAGGAGAATTTTTTTCATGGATTAATTTGAAAAGTTAAAGATAACTGTTATTTCGGTATTGGTTAAGGAAATCTCTTTCTTTGCATTTCATTTATTCAATGCCTTTCAGATGAAAATAAATTTTGTTCTGTCAGCCTGCATTTTATTATTCACAACCTCATGCAGCCTCAAAGTTGAGGAGCCGCAAGCAAAGCAATTGGTCGAAAACCTGCTCAACGATTTAAAGAATGAAAATTTTTCAAACCTCGATCAATATTATGCTGCTTCTTTTAATGAAAGCGAACCGGCTGAGAAAAAAATAGAAAAATACAACCGCCTTAAAGAAGTTATCGGATCTATCGCATCTTATGAGTTTGTAAGCGCCATCGAAAAATATGATGATTATTCCAATATTAAATTTCTTGAGCTGCTGTATTCTGTAAAAGGAAAAAAGCTTACCGTAAAAGAAACTTTTCGTGTGATGAACGATGCAGGTAAACTGAAGATCACTTATCAGAATATTGAAAACCTGAAATAATTTTTCTGTGCCCATAAGCTCAAATTTCAGACTTAAAACTTCAAACCCTTTTCTGACTTCCGGTGCCGGCCAGATGCTGCTTGCCGCTTTCTGGTTTGCGCTGATGAACGTGTTTGTAAAAAAAGTAAGCCATCTCCCTGCAATGGAACTGGTGATGTTCCGATGTTCCGTTTCCACGGCATTTTGTCTTGGAGGGATGTACCAGCACAAAGTTTCAGGAACAGGTTCCAACAAAAAATTATTGTTGCTGCGCGGCTTCTTCGGAACAGCAGCCCTTTATTTATATTTCCTGACGGTTCAGCACATGCCGCTCGGTACAGCAGTAAGCGTGCAATATCTCTCTCCTGTTTTCACCGTTATCATTGCCTCCATTTTGTTAAAAGAGAAAATAACGCGCCTGCAAGTGTTGTTTTCACTAATTTCCTTTTCAGGAGTACTGTTTATTAAAGGGTTCGATGCGCGCATATCGCTGTTTTACCTTGGCGTAGGAGTTCTTTCCGCCATCATTTCATCGTTGGCATATAACATGATCAGAAGCCTTGCCGGAAAAGAACATCCTCTTGTTGTGGTGCTGCATTTTCAACTTATGGCAGCTATTATCGGTTTTATATGCACACTATTCAACTGGGTTACTCCGCATGGTATGGAATGGCTCTGGCTCTTTCTTGTCGGGGCATCCACCCAGCTCGGACAAATGGCAATGACCCGTTCATTGCAGAAAGAAAAAGTGTCTAAAGTTTCCATCCTTACTTACACGGGAATAATTTATGCCATCCTGTTTGGTTACTTTTTGTTTGGAGAATCTTATGGCTTGCCGGCTGTCTTTGGAATGATCCTGATAGTTGGAGGCGTTGTCCTGAATATTTTGTTCGGACAAGGAAGAGTAAAGGCAGAAATAGCTTCCGAACCTCTGAAAAACAACCTTTAACCATCGCCCTCTTTTGCGTACCTTTGCACTCTTTTTCTAAAAAGATATGAGTGACAAAAAGTATCCCGAATTCAAGCAGCTCAATCTTCCCGGTATTGCGAGTGAAATCCTTGCAAAATGGGAAGCTGAGAAAACGTTTGAAAAAAGCGTAGAAATACGCGAAGGGAAAACTTCATTCACTTTTTACGAAGGGCCTCCTTCTGCAAATGGATTGCCCGGTATTCATCACGTAATGTCGCGCACCATTAAAGATCTTTTTTGCCGTTACAAAACATTGCAGGGTTACCAGGTAAAACGCAAAGGCGGCTGGGATACGCATGGATTGCCCATTGAAATCAGCGTTGAAAAAACACTTGGCATTACTAAAGAAGATATCGGCAAAAAAATTTCTGTTGAAGAATACAACAAAGAATGCCGGAAAGAAGTGATGAAATACAAAAATGTGTGGGACGATCTTACGCGCAAAATGGGCTACTGGGTTGACCTCGAACATCCGTACATCACTTTTGAAAATTCGTATATAGAGACCGTTTGGTATTTGTTGAAAATGTTTTATGAGAAAGGGTTGTTGTATAAAGGTTATACTATACAACCTTATTCTCCGGCAGCAGGAACAGGGTTAAGCTCGCACGAATTAAATCAGCCCGGAACGTACCGGATGATAAAAGATACTACCGTTGTTGCACAATTTCACCTCATCCCTAACCCTTCTCCAAAGGAGAAGGGAATTGCCGGCACGCAAAAAGGCATGAGCGTTAGGAGCCCCCTCTCCTTTGGAGAGGGCTGGGGTGAGGTTTATTTCCTCGCCTGGACAACAACACCGTGGACGTTACCCGGCAACTGCGCACTTGCAGTCGGTGAAAAAATAAAATATGTTTTTGTTCAGACTTTTAATCCTTATACCTCTGAACCAATGACTGCAATTCTTGCAAAGGATTTATTGGGAAAATATTTTCCTGAGAAGAACGCTGAATTGAAATTGGAAGAATACAAACCGGGTGATAAAGCAATTCCTTTTAAAGTGATCGGAGAGGTTGAAGGAAAAGAATTAAAGGGAATAAAGTATGAGCAACTGATGCCCTATGTTCAACCCACCGGCAAAGCATTTGAAGTGATCCTCGGAGACTTTGTAAGCACTGAAGACGGAACCGGTATAGTTCACACGGCCTCTTTATTTGGCGCAGATGATTTCCGGGTGTGCAATGAAAACAACATTGCATCCATCATGGTGAAAGATGAAAACGGCAACCCGTCACCGCTCGTTGATAAGAGAGGGAAGTTCGTAAAAGAAGTAACCGATTTTGCCGGAGAATATGTCCGCACAGAATATTTGACGGAAGCAGAAAAAGAAATTGAAAGAAAAAAACAAGGCGGAGAAAAATATCTTTCTGTGGATGAAAGGATCGCAATTAAATTGAAAAAAGAAAACAAAGCTTTTAAAGTTGAGAAGTATGAACACAGCTATCCTCATTGCTGGCGCACGGATAAACCCATTTTATATTACCCGCTTGATTCATGGTTTATCAAAACCACAGCATGCAAGGAACGATTGATTGAACTCAACAATACTATAAACTGGAAGCCTGCATCAACGGGCACAGGACGTTTTGGAAACTGGCTGGAAAATCTTGTTGACTGGAACCTTTCACGCTCCCGCTATTGGGGAGTGCCTTTGCCGATATGGAGGACAGAAGATAAAAAAGAAGAAAAGTGCATCGGTTCCATTGAAGAGTTGAAAAAAGAAATTGAAAATGCAATTAAAGCCGGATTCATGGATTCATCTCACCTGGAACATGTGGATGCATCTAAACCTGATTTTGATTTGCACCGCCCTTATGTGGACAATATCATTTTAGTTTCCGGTTCAGGAAAAAAAATGTTTCGCGAGCTGGATTTGATTGATGTTTGGTTTGACAGCGGTGCAATGCCTTATGCGCAGCATCATTGGCCATTCAGCCCCCTGACCCCCAAAGGGGGAACCAAGCAAAGTGTTACTTTGCAGCAGGAGGCATTTCGTTGGAAAACTGCAAATCCGCTTTCCTATAAATTATTAAAGGAACATGCTAAAACGAGTCGTAGTCAACCTACTCAAGCTGAAGAAATATTGTGGTTGCAATTAAGCGGAAAAAAATTAGAAGGATATAAATTCAGAAGGCAACATATTATAGAAGATCTTATTGTTGATTTTATTTGTTTAGCAAAGAAACTGGTGATTGAAGTTGATGGAGGATACCATAATTCAGTTGAACAAACAGAACTTGATAAAGCAAGAACCGATTTTCTGAATCGATTAGGATATAAAATTATCCGTTTTACAAATGATGAAGTATTATCCCATACCGAAAACGTTCTTGAAAAAATAGTAAAAACACTTTCTCATTTACCAAAAGTTCCAAAAACTGGTTCAGAGGGTCCGCCCTTTGGGGGTCAGGGGGCTTTCCCCGCTGATTTTATTGCCGAAGGAGTGGACCAAACCCGCGGATGGTTCTTTACACTTCATGCAATAGCAGGAATGCTGTTTGATTCCGTTGCGTTTAAAAATGTAATGAGCAATGGTTTGGTGCTTGATAAGAATGGCAACAAAATGAGCAAACGCCTCGGCAATACTGTCGATCCGTTTGACACCATAAACAAATACGGACCGGATGCAACACGATGGTATCTCATCAGCAATGCCCAACCCTGGGATAATCTCAAGTTCAATGAAGAGGGCATTGCAGATGAACAGAGAAAACTTTTCGGGACGTTATACAACACGTATTCCTTTTTTGCGCTATACGCAAACATTGATACATTCTTTATCAACGAACATGAAATTGTTCCGGTAAATGAAAGAGCAGAGTTAGACCGTTGGATCATTTCTAAATTACATTCCCTTGTAAAGGATGTTACCGGATTTTATGATGATTACGAACCCACAAAAGCTGCGCGTGCAATTGAGGATTTTGTGGATGCACATTTGAGCAATTGGTATGTGAGGTTGTCAAGAAGAAGATTTTGGCGCAGCGAGATGTCGAAAGACAAAAAAGCGGCTTATGAAACATTGTTTGAGTGCCTGATGGTGACTTCGCAATTAATGAGCCCTGTAGCACCTTTCTTTTCCGATTGGCTTTACAGGAACCTGAGCGATCCGGTCAGGGATTTTGCAAAGAAAAATAATACCCCGCTTGCACAGGATTCAGTTCATCTTTCATTGATGACAAAAGCTGAAGAGAATGTTATTGATAGCCCTCTTGAAGAACGAATGGAGCTTGCACAAAAAATATCTTCAATGGTTTTATCGTTACGCAAGAAAGTAAATATTCGTGTGCGCCAGCCATTAAGCAGAATCATGCTTCCTGTAGCTGATGATTTGTTTAAAGAAAAAGTGGAGGCCATAAAACACCTCATTCTTGCAGAAGTAAATGTTAAACAGATTGAATATATTTCTGATACTTCAGGACTTCTTGTCAAAAAGATTAAACCAAATTTTAAAGTGCTCGGCAAAAAAGTAGGGGCACTGATGAAAGATGTTGCAGCAGCCGTTCCCGCTCTTTCTCAAACCGATATTGCAAAATTTGAAAAAGAGGGGACATTCGAATTGAAATTAAAGGATCAGAAAATAAAACTGGTTGCCGAAGATGTTGAAATACTTTCAGAAGACATACCGGGCTGGCAGGTTACCTCAGATGGAAGCATTACTGTTGCCCTGGATACTTCAATAACCGAACAGCTCCGTGAAGAAGGCATTGCACGGGAATTGGTTAACCGGATCCAGAATATCCGCAAGGATAAAGGGTTTGAGGTAACTGATAAAATTCAGATAAGCATAAAAGCTCATGATTCCATCAATAAAGCCATATCTAATAATTTCACATATATTTGCACCGAAATTTTAGCAGCCTCTCTCAAAATTGTTGAAAATATTGAAGATGAAGACAGCGTTGCTATCGAGGTTGATGATAATATTCGCACACTAACAAGTATTAAAAAAAGTACCTGAAGTCAGCAGGAAATTTCTTCTGCCGGCTTTTTTAATCCCCCAACATCATGAAAAAAGCGAAGACTGCAAAAGCTGTAAAGAAAACAGCTAAGAAGGTTGTTAAAAGCAAGAAAGCTGTAAAAAAATCCAAACCATCGTCTAAAAAACCTGCTAAAAAAGCGAAACCTGCTAAAGCTAAAAAGTTACCCGCAAAAAAATTGAAATCTTCAAAAGCTCCCAAAGCGGTGAAGAAAGTTCTTGCAAAAAAGACAATAAAACCTGCTAAACCCGTTGTAAAAAAAGAAAAATCAATCAAATCAATAATTCACGTAAAAGCAGAAAACAGAATGAAAGAAAGTCCGAAGAAAAAGATAACCGATAAAGCTGTTGGAAACATGCCCGAGAGATCGCGTTATAAAGATGAAGAGCTGAAAGAATTTAAAGTGCTTCTTTTAAATAAACTTGAAGACGCAAAAAAAGAATTAAATAATTTGCAATCAGCTATTCTTAATGCAAATGAACATGGTACCGATGATACTGCAAGCACATTTAAGATGCTTGAGGATGGTTCAGATACATTGGCAAAAGAAGAAGCCAGCCAGCTTGCACAGCGCCAGCGCAAGTTTATTGAGCAGTTGGAAAATGCATTGGTGAGAATTGAGAACAAAACGTATGGCATTTGCCGCGTTACCGGAAAGCTTATTCCAAAAGAACGTCTGCGCGCTGTTCCTCACACTACGCAGAGTATGGAAGCGAAAATGAAGCAATATTCTGATTAACCAGGTTATTAAGTTGTTAAGTTGTTAAGTTGTTAAGCTGATTTTACATAACAACTTAACAACTTAATAACCCAATAACTTTTTTATTTCTTGAAAAAACCTCTTTTCATAATTTTATTTATCCTGCTCATTGACCAATGCGTCAAGTTTGGGGTTAAAACCACCATGTATCTCGGGCAGGAATTCCACGTTGCGGGAAATTGGTTCATTATTCATTTCACGGAGAATAATGGAATGGCATTCGGAATGGAATTGCTGCAGGGGCCGGCAGGAAAATTATTTCTGAGCCTGTTTCGCATTCTTGCCGTGGTTGGGATAGGCTTTTATCTTTATACATTAGTAAAGAGAAAATCGAACCCCAGGCTTATTATCAGCATGTCGCTGATTTTTGCAGGAGCAATGGGCAACATTCTTGACAGTATTTTTTACGGAAAAATTTTTTCAACGAGCGAGTACCAGGTGGCAACATTATTTCCTCCTGAAGGCGGTTATGCGAATTTCCTGCATGGCAAAGTGGTTGACATGTTTTATTTCCCGATCATCGAGGGACATTTTCCGTCCTGGTTCCCGCTGTGGGGAGGGGAAGATTTTATTTTCTTCAGGCCCGTTTTCAACGTTGCAGATTCATCCATCACGATCGGGGTATTCCTGATTTTGATTTTTCAGTCTACTATCTTTCATCATGAAAAGAAAGAAGAACCATCCGCAGAAAATTTTTCAGACAACTTTTTAAGCCCTGAATCTTTTGTGCAGGTGCAGAAATAGTTTTTAAGGAGATAATTGTTTTGCAAAATTTTTTGTAAAACTTTTTCTGAAACATACATCGTTAAAATAATCCTGCTCCGGTAAATAATAAATTTCATATCCTTCCTGCTGTTTTGTTTTTAAATAATTTTCATCTTTATAATACACAAGCAGCACGTTTGAAGGCAATGTATCCGCTTTGACCAGTATATCATTCATCCAGAATCCTGAAATGATCACAGTCTTTTTCGTTATTTTTTTTAATTGCCCCGCAGCATTTTCCGAATACTCCATTTTGTTTCTCCGTTTATGCAAATCAGCTATAACAGGCCCTCTTAAAAAATCAACGGAGACATGCTGACCTGCTATTTGAAAACCAAAACTCATGGATGATGGATCTGATCCGCGCAAATTATCATTCAAATTGATCCCTATAAAAAAAGAAGAAAAAATTACTGAAAATGAAAAAGCAATAAAAAAGAATTTGCCTAAAAACAGGTTGAATAAAATAATTACAAAAGGAATCACCGGGATGAGGTACGCTGCTTTATGGGCCTCCAACGCAAAAGCCACTCCATACAACAACAAACCAATCAGGCAAAAATTAAAAAGCTTTTTCTTTTGTTCATTCCATAAAATTTTTTTTACGGCTTTTCTCTTTTTCCTGATAAATATTATCAATACAGTAAGTATATCCGTAAATGCGATGAAACCCCAGACCCCGATGGTACATCGGAATAACCCCTTGCTCCATGTTGCATCAAATGAATCAGCATAATTTAAAAATGACAGCCCGTATTTTTCCAGGACAGGAATAAAAACAAGAAGTGAAATCAATGAAGTTGAAAAAGTAATTTTCAAAATTTCTTTTAATGAATGCTTCGCATCTTTTTTATCATACAGCCAGAACGCAAATGGAAACAACATGGCCGCGGATGTAAGCCTGCAGCCCACAGCTAATCCGATAAATATTCCCGAGAGAACCGGATACCTTTTTACAAGAAAATAAAAAGCAATCATTAAAAAGCTCAATGCCCACATATAATCCATTGCATTGGTTGAGTTAATATAAATGACGGGCGTAAACGCAAGAATAACTCCGGCTGTGATGGCGTAGCGAAGGTTTAATTGACGAAAAGCCGAAATAAAAAATCCTATTCCAATGATGCTGATTAATGCTGTAAGTAAATTGAAAACAAATGCACCTTTATCCCAAATCAATGAATAGATTAATTCCTGCAGTGGATGACCGGGAAACCGGGAAACCTCATACGTCCCATTCTGAGCAATATGCTTTGCTGTAAGTGCTAATCCCCATGCATCTTCTTCGGATCCATATCCATTATCTAAAAAAGGAAGCCGCGATAAAAAAATAATCAGCAGGATAAACCATTGATTCAGGTTTTCTTTTTTTTCAGCTAAGGCTGCCCGCTCTGTCACTAAAAAAGAATTATTGATTTATTATTTCAACAGCTTTTAGAAATGTATTGTCTTCTTCATTAAGCGTAGGAAAAAATCCATTGTTACCAAAAATCTGTCTCGCTATAAAAGCTTTTAATTGAAGCCGAATTTGCTTTCCGGATTTTTTTAAACCTGTTTCATTTTTTTTCACGCCTTGTTTTTCAGCGTAAGAAATAAATTCTCCAAACAACTGGTCGCTGATTTGAAATTGGTCATGATACGCAGCAAAACCTTTGTATTGCTTCAATGAGCTCCTGTTCCTGTCAACAAAATCATAAGCATATTGACTTATGAGGCTTGAGCGGAACAGATCGTTCATGTATTCTGAATTGTCGGAAGTATCCAGCGGAACAAAAACATCCGGCTTAATCCCTCCGCCACCATATACGATTTTACCTGCGGGGGTTGTATATTTTACAGTATCTGTTTCTTTAATGCTGTCTGCACTTTCAAATTCTCCGTTTTTTAAACGTTCTTCCAACTCATGCTGGTATTCTTCATAACCGCCTTTATATGATTTTTGAATGCAACGTGCTGTGGGGGTGTAGTACCGTGCGATGGTGAGCCTGAGTGCAGAGCCGTCCGGAAAAACTGTCTGCTCCTGGACCAAACCTTTTCCAAAGGATCGTCTTCCGACAATAGTGGCCCGATCCCAATCCTGCAATGCACCTGCAAGAATTTCTGCAGCTGAAGCTGAGCCCTGGTCAATCAACACTACCACTTTACCTTTTTCAAAATTACCTTCTTTGGTAGCTTCGTAAACAGTTTTAGGCCTTGATTTTCCCTGTGTGTAAACAATTAATTTCTTATCAGGTAAAAATTCATCTGCCAATTTTGTTGCAGCATCAAGATAACCTCCGGGGTTACCACGCAAATCGAGGATAAGTTGTGTCATTCCCAATCTCACGAGTTTATTCAGCGCCTCTTTGAATTCGGGATCATATGTTGTGGCAGCAAACCGGTTTACTTTTATGTAGCCTGTTTTGTTGTCAATCATGTACGCAACATCGATGCTGTAAATAGGAATTTTTCCGCGGGTTATGTTAAAATCAACAAGTGCGGGTTGATTTCTTCTGAGTACAGAAATTTTAACTTTTGTTCCTCCGGGCCCGCGCAGCTTTTGAAACACATCGTTATTTGTAATTCCGATCCCTGCCACATTTTTACCATCCACTTTCACGATTCTGTCACCCGGTTGAATGCCCACCATGTCAGAAGGGCCTCCTGAAATGGTGGTTACAATCATGATAGTATCCTGTTGAATATGAAACTCCACACCTATGCCTTCAAAGTTTCCTTCGAGCGGTTCATTTGCCGCCTGCAATTGCTCCTCGGGAATATAAGCTGAATGCGGGTCCAGGTTTTGAAGCATTTGTTCAATGGAAACATCCACAAGATTTTTTTGGTTTACTGTGTCCACATATTCATTCTGAATATAGTTCAGCACGTCAGACAGTTTATTGGTTTGGCTCGCTTTTGAAGAAAAAAAAGTCCGGCTGGGAATGAATGAAACATTCATGCGGCTGCCGATAAAAATGCCGGTTGCAAGAAGCACGGCAAATACGATGGGAAGATATTTATAATAGTTACTTTTGTTTTCTGAATCCATGAATAAAATGAAAATTATTTTTATTGTTTTTCGACTGAAAAATTTTGCGGGACAAACTGCTCTACCTTAACACCGAATTTTTTTAAAAAGTCAACGCCTTCATCCACGTCAATATTTTTATATTCAGAATAAGATTTCAGATACAAGACTTTTTTTATACCGGTTGTATAAATAATTCTCGCACAGGCGAGGCAGGGGGAAAGTGTTACATACAATGTTGCACCTTCAATAGTGACTTTGCTTTTTGCAGCATAAAGAATTGCATTTTCCTCGGCATGAATGGCGAGAGAACAACCGCCTTTCCGGTCGCGCGGGCAACCTGTTACCGGCCATTCTTCATCACAGTTATGAGTTCCGGCAGGCGGACCGTTATATCCGAGTGAAATAATGCGTGTATCCCTGGTTAACACCGCTCCCACTTTTATTTTTACACAATGCGATTTGCGCGAAAGATTTTGCGCAAGCTCCATATAAATATCATCAAAAGTTATTCCCGGCATTTTTTCAAAAAGAGAACAAAGATAACGAATGTAGTCCGCGTGCCTAAATGATTCATTTTTTACTTGCGTGGCATGGGCTAATTCCGTATCTTCGCGCGAAATTTGAGAGGCCTGTGTCCCCGATAAACATGGGTTTTCAATCAATATTTGGCTGGTATATTACGTAAACTAAAGTCTTTTTTGCAAAAATTATGGATGCAAAAAATATAGTTCGTCAGGATTATAAAATTTCAAAAAAAGACAGGGTTCGTCTTAATGGGCACAAACCGCTTATTGCCTGGTTTACGGGCTTATCGGGTTCGGGAAAAAGTACGCTCGCTGGGCTCGTGGAGGAACATTTATATGAAATGGGCGTAAGAACCTACCTTCTTGATGGAGATAACATCCGTCATGGATTGAATAACAATGTGGATTTCAGTGAATTGGGAAGGAAAGAAAACATCAGGCGCATTGGCGAGGTTGCAAAATTATTCACCGATGCGGGAATGGTAGTATTAACTGCTTTCATTTCCCCTTTCAGTGAAGACCGTGACCGTGTGCGATCTTTGGTTGAAAAGGGGGAGTTTGCAGAAATTTTTGTAAATTGCCCAATCGAAATCTGTGAGCAACGCGATGTAAAGGGACTTTACAAAAAGGCAAGAGCAGGAGAGATCAGGGATTTTACAGGAATAAATTCGCCATTCGAGGCTCCTGTGAATCCTGAAATGGAAATCAAAACTGATGAAATGAACATTGAACAGTCAGTGGATAAAATCGTAACATATATTACTGAAAAAATAAAATAACATGTAGAAAGAATGGATTACCGGAAGAATCATTGAAATAACCAAACCATTAAACCCCGATGTTTCTTTCATTAAAATTTAAAACCAAAAAATATACTGCCGATGATATACTATCACCTTAATCACTTAAAAGAATTAGAAGCCGAAGCTATTTTTATTATCCGCGAAGCAGCCGCTTCGTTTGAACGGCCCGCATTATTATTTTCAGGGGGAAAAGATTCCATTGTGATGACGCATCTTGCGCGAAAAGCCTTCTGGCCTGCAAAAATTCCATTCCCGCTTTTGCATATTGATACGGGTCATAATTTTCCCGAAACGATTGAGTTCCGCGACAACCTTATGAAAAAAATAGGCGCTAACTTAATTGTGAGGCTTGTCCAGGATTCGATTGATAAAGGAAGAGCTAAAGAGGAAAAGGGTCAAAATGCAAGCCGCAATGTTTTACAAACTGTAACATTGCTTGACGCGATAGAAGAATTTAAAATTGACGCTGCATTTGGCGGAGCAAGACGCGATGAGGAAAAAGCACGAGCGAAAGAACGTTTTTTTTCACATCGTGATGAATTTGGCCAATGGGATCCTAAAAATCAACGGCCTGAACTCTGGTACAGCTTTAATGCACGCAAACACATCGGAGAACATTTCCGCATTTTCCCTTTAAGCAACTGGACAGAGATGGACGTTTGGCAATACCTTGCTTTGGAAAATCTTGACATCCCGGAAATTTATTTTTCGCATGAACGCGATTGCATTCACCGGGACGGAATGATACTGGCTGCTTCGGAATATATTTCTATCCGCGAAAACGAAAGAGTGGAGAGAATGAAAGTTCGTTACAGGACGGTGGGCGATATGACCTGCACAGGAGCTGTGCTGTCACCCGCATCCAATATCCAGGAAATCATTGTTGAAGTCGCTACCAGCCGCACCACTGAAAGAGGAACCCGCTCAGATGACAAACGTTCGGAAACTGCGATGGAAGACCGAAAAAAAGCCGGATACTTTTAACCGGTTTTAGCAGTAGTTTTGTGTTTAGAAAAAGAGCTTCCACGAAGTCCGAAATTTTTTTATCGCAAAACAAAAAATACTTAATTAAAAATGCCGCATAAAATTAAATATACAGACATGGAATTACTAAGATTTACAACCGCAGGAAGCGTGGACGATGGGAAAAGCACTTTAATAGGAAGGCTGCTATATGACAGCAAATCAATTTTTGAAGACCAGCTTGAAGCGGTTCACCGTACAAGCAAGCAAAGAGGATTTGAACATGTTGATCTTTCCCTGCTGACTGACGGGTTAAAAGCCGAGCGCGAACAGGGAATTACAATTGATGTTGCCTACCGTTATTTTTCAACACCGAAAAGAAAATTCATTATTGCTGATACTCCCGGTCATATTCAGTATACGCGTAACATGGTGACGGGTGCATCTTCTGCTAATCTTGCACTCATCCTGATTGATGCCCGGAAAGGCGTTGTTGAACAAACCAACCGACATTCTTTCATTGCATCTCTACTTGGAATCCCTCACATTATTGTCTGCATAAATAAAATGGACCTGGTAGATTTTGACCAGGATATTTATGAAGATGTGATGCGGGAGTACAAAAAGCTTGCATCAAAATTAGAAGTAAAGGATGTCCATTTTATTCCCATCAGCGCTTTGAAAGGAGATAACGTGGTGAAAAAATCAGAAAACACTCCGTGGTATGACGGCCCGACATTAATGTATCTTTTAGAAAATATTCACATCAGCAGCGATGATAATCATATTGATTGCCGTTTTCCTATACAATATGTCATCCGCCCGCAGGCGCAGGAATATCATGATTACCGCGGCTATGCCGGACGCATTGCCGGGGGAATATTCAAACCTGGCGATGAAGTAAAAATTCTTCCATCAGGTTTCAGTGCAAAAATCAATTCTATTGATTTTATGGAAATGGATAAGACCGTCCCCAAAGAAGAAACCTTTCCGCCCATGTCGGTTACTATGACGCTCGATACGGATATAGATATCAGCCGGGGAGATATGATCGTGCGAGAAAACAATGTTCCGAAAATTGGCCAGGATATAGAAATGATGGTTTGCTGGATGCATGAAAAAAAATTGCAGGCCGGGGGTAAGTATGCCATTAAACATACTACAAAAGATGCACGTTGCGTGGTAAAAGAAATCCGTTATAAAGTTGACATCAATACACTTCATCGTTTGGAAGATGATAAGGAAATCGGCATGAATGACATAGGACGGGTTCACATCCGGACTACGGTGCCCCTATTTTATGACAGCTATCGTAAAAACCGCATTACAGGAAGTATTATTATTATTGATGAGGGTACAAATGAAACTGTCGGTGCAGGAATGATTATCTAAATAGTTTTTCTGAATAGAGATGAACGACTATATATCTTATTTGACAATTGCTATCCGATCATCTGTACTTGCCGGAAAGGAAATATTAAGTGTTTACGAGGGTGAAACAGAGATAGAATTAAAAAGCGATAAATCACCATTAACCATCGCTGATAAGCTTTCTCATAAAAAAATTTCAGAAGGATTATTGACAACGGAGCTTCCCATTTTGAGTGAAGAGGGAAAATCAATTGATTTCAGCGAACGCAAAAGCTGGAAATTATTCTGGATGGTGGATCCTTTAGACGGAACAAAAGAATTTATCAAAAAGAATGGTGAGTTTACGGTAAACATTGCCCTGATAAAAAATGGAGCGCCTGTTTTGGGAGTAGTATATGCCCCGGTTTTAGATACATTATATTTTGGCGCTGAAAACTTTGGAAGTTATAAGTGCTCCGCTTCGATTTCTGAATTAATAGAAATTATTTCGCAGGAAAATTATTTAGCTTTATTAACGAATACATCTTTTAAGCTTCCCCTCAAAAAAACAAAAGATGTTTTTACTGTCGTTGCCAGCCGTTCACATCTTACTCCTGAAACGGAAACTTTTATTAATGACCTGAAGGCTAAACATGGCAGAGTTGATTTTATTTCAAAAGGCAGCTCCTTAAAAATTTGCCTGGTTACCGAAGGTGCAGCAGATATATACCCGCGCCTTGCTCCTACGATGGAATGGGATACCGCAGCCGGACAGGCAGTGGCATTGTATGCCGGCAAATCAGTAAAACTTTTTAAAAATAATGCAACCATGACATACAACAAAGAAAATTTATTGAATGAGTGGTTTGTGGTAAGCTGATCAGGGCCAAAAAGATTTTATTGATTTCATGTATATAGCAAATATTGCCGGCAAAATAAAGCAACGTGTTGATGGAAGCCTGCGCGATAAAACTCTTCGTGAATTACTTAAGGGAACTTCCAGCACTTTTGTAATTCGGGTTGTTGGTTTTATCATCGGTTATGTTTTTGTAATAATCATCAGCCGCATCTATGGTCCAAAGATCGTGGGTGCCTATACACTATGCAGTACTGTGTTAATTATTTTTTCTGTTGTCGGGAGATTAGGTTTTGATTCTTCTATCGTACGCTTCTTTGCTCAAAATGTGATTCATAATAAATGGGATGTTGTACATGAGATTTATCTTAAAATTCTTAAGGTCGTAATTCCATGGGGATTATTTTTATCAGTGGTTTTGTTTTTTTCCTCTTCCCTGCTTGCCGACCGGTTTTTTCATAAACCACAGTTAACTCCGTATTTCAAATTAATTTCTGTGGGAGTGCTGCCGATGACTTTGCGGTTCATCAATTCAGAAAGTTACAGGGGTTTTAAAATGATGAAACACTATGCATATAGTCAGAACGTATCTTATTTTTTATATGCATCTGTGCTTTTAACAGCTGTTTCTATATTTTACAGAAATGATTTTTTGCCTAATCTCTGCTTTGTAACAAGCCTGGCCATTCTTTCTGTTTCCAGTTCTGTTTTAATTCTGAAAAAAATTAAAAATCATGCACGGTCTGCCAGCCGGTCCATCAACGTGAGTGAAATGCTGCGCATTTCCACACCCATGATGTTATCAACTTCACTGATGCTTATTTCAGGCTGGATCAATACGGTGATGCTCGGTATTTACGGAACAGAAGCGGATGTCGGGCTTTACAGTGTTATTTTTAAAATCGGAACGTTCTCAGCTATTGTTTTAAATGCAGTGAATAGCATTGCTGCTCCTAAATTTGCAGAGATGCATGCAGTGAATGACCGCAAAGGGCTTGCGAAAGTGGCTATACAAACCTCGAAAATAAATTTCTGGGCATCGCTGCCTGTCCTGGCCGGAACTATTATTTTCAGAAAATATATTTTACAAATTTTCGGAGAGGAGTTTGTTGTAGGTGCTGATGTGCTTTTATTTACAATGGCCGGCCAGTTTGTAAATGTATTTTCCGGATCAGTGGGCACTTTCCTTAATATGACGGGGCATCAAAATGTTCAGCGGACAGTTGTCCTGATTGCAACGGTTGTTAACATTATTTCCTGTATGATCTTCATACCAAAATACGGATTGATGGGATCTGCTATTTGCGGAATGATCTTTATGTGCACCTGGAATATTATTTCACTGCTTTACATTAAAATTAAATTAGGCATTCAAACATATTACTTTCCGTTTTCAAAAGTAAAAACAGCAAAACTTGATTAAACCGGTTGACATAGCAATTGCAGGGGTGCAGAAAGCTGCCACTTCATCCCTGCAGGTTTATTTGGGACAACATCCTGAGGTAATCACTCATGATGAAAGGGAATTTTCCTTTTTCGTGCAGGATGACGAATACAATAAAGGATATGAAAATATTTATCATGATTATTTTTCTGAAACATCTGCCGAAAAAAAAATTCTGATAAAAAATGTGGGGATTATATATTGGGAAGAAGCCATGGAACGGCTACAGAGTCATAACCCGCATGTAAAAATAATTCTTGTGCTGCGTAATCCTGTGATGAGGGCTTACTCTGCTTATTGGTATGCAAAACTTCGCGGCAAAGAAAACGCTTCCACATTTGAAGATGCCTTGCTGATGCACGAGAATAAAATTTTTGATAAAGAAAGCAAAGCTGTTACCGCTTATCTTGAACGCGGTAATTATGTTTTGCAGCTCAGCAATCTTTATAAATATTTTGACCCGAAGCAGGTAAAAATAATTTTGTTCGAGGAACTAAAAGCAAATACGGAAAATGTGCTTAAAAATTTATTTGAATTTTGTGAAATTAGTCCTGAGTACAAGCCTGTGGTGGATCAAAAACTTAAAAGTTCTTCGCAGCCGCGCTCAGAGTGGCTGGCATCTGTGACAAACCAGCAAACCACTTTGAAATCAAAAATAAGAAAATTGCTTCCGGCTGCTTTAAGACATGGTTTGAGAAAAAAATTAAATGAAATAAATAAAAAAGAATTTGTTCCTCCACCGATAAAAGCAGAAACAAAAAGAAAACTGGCAGCACATTTTAAGCCGATGGTTGATGAATTGAGCCGCATGACAAACCTGGATCTTTCAAATTGGAACAAATAAACCAACACATTCGAATGCTAATTTTTCTGAAATTAAAATCTTGAAATCATCTGAAAAAAATGTAATTATCGGGGGAAGCACCAAGTGCGGCACCACGTCTTTATTTCGTTATTTGTCAGATCATCCGGAAATTTGCGCTTCTGTAATTAAAGAAACCCGTTTCTTCTGGGACGGAGTGTACGATTTGCCTCAGCAAAAAATCAATAACGGTGAAATAAAAAATTACACTGATTTTTTTTTCCGCTGTTCAGAGGGCCAGTGGAAGTTAGAAGCAACGCCTGATTATCTTTATTCCATATCCGCTGCTGAAAAAATAAAATCACGGCTGCCGGATTGCCGTTTTATTTTTATTTTTCGTAACCCGACTGAAAGAATAATTTCCTGGTTTAAATATAGCAAGCAATTAGGTTTCCTGCCCGCAACCTGCAAAGCTGATGACTATATGAAACTGCTGATGGAAACCCAAAGCAAAAAAACTCCGCAGCACTTAAGAGCATTGGAACAGGGAAAATACGGGCAATTTTTGGAATGTTACCTGGATCTTTTCGGAAAACAGAACATCCTTGTTACATTTCAAAACGATTTACAAAACGACCCGGCATCTTTGATGACTTCTGTCTGTAATTTTCTGAATATTGAAACATCACATTATGATCATTTCGATTTCAAAATTTTCAATCCATCCTTGAATGTTAAAAGCGTTTCGCAGTTTAACAAATACCGGCAGCTCAAAAAAAAGATGCGCTCATACAATAACAAACTTCCGGCATCTTACCGGATGTTTTTAAAAAAAATATTAAAACCAGTGGATATTTTTTACCTCAAATCAAAATCGGATAAATGGGAAGAAAAAGAAATCAGCCTATCTTTGTCCAATATTGATTTTTTGTCCGGGTACTATCAAAATGATCATCAACTGCTCGAAAAACTCCTGGGAAAAAAAATAACCTGGTAAAAATGCGATCATTCAAATTCAAATATTCCACTCTTGTTATTTTACTGGCGCTCTACGTTCCGTTTGAAGTGATTATTTTGAAATATATGCCTGTTCCGGATAAAATATATTCCATGCTCCGGTTTGTTCCGGAGGTGCTGATTTATTTATTACTGATTGTAAATGTAATTCACAATATTTATCACCGGCATTGGATTTCAAGAACTCCAATTGATACTGCCCTGTTTTTATTTGTGGTCTCTGCAATAATTTCCATTGTCATTAATTCCGCTCCTCTCACACTTTCAATTATCGGCATGAGGCCTTTATTGCGTTATGTTGCGTTATTCTATCTCGTTTCAAATCTTGATATACCTGCAGCTAAAATTAAATTATTTGTAATTGGAATTATCCTGGTAGGAGGAATTCAAAGTCTGCTCACCAGTTACCAGCATTTTGCAGGAATCAGCAATGTGTTTATGCCGCGTGCAACAGACCTTGAGGTGGCAGGAGTGCAATCGCAATTCAAACTGGTTCAAACCGGGTGGGGCAGCGGCAGGGAGAAAGGGGCAGGAATCGGCACATTCGGAGATTCTGTCCTGGTGGCGCTGTTCCTGGTTTTCATTATCATTCTTTCATGCAGCTATTATTTGAAGATCCGAATAAAAACCTTTTTATTTAAACTTTTCTATCTTGCAATTTTTTTTCTGTCGTTGGTTGCATTATTTTATTCCTATTCACGCGCTTCGGTTCTGATTGGAATGGCAGCCATTCCAATTATTCTTTATTTTGAAAGGAGGATTAAAAGATTATTTTTTATTGGCAGCATGGCAATACTTGCATTTGCCGGTGTACTTTTTCTTATGGCTAATGAGAGTTCAACGAGCGATGTTTACTATAATCCAAAAGGCAAATACACGAATCCGATTGATAACATCACCAATATTTTTTCCGGGAGCTATGTGGAGCATAACCTGGAGCATTCCCGGGGCTGGATTATATTGTCTGTAGGGGTTCCGGTGTTGCAATCTTTAAAGCTGTTCGGCTACGGCCCTTCCGGTGACGAATCTTTAGGCAGAATGGCGAAAGAAAATGTTTCGGGCACCATGCCCTTTCAAAACCTGGGAATTATCAATGATGTTTACTGGGTAGGCATGCTGAGTTATTATGGATTAATCGGTCTTCTCATTTTTATTTTTATTCTATGGAAAATTTATAAATCATCTGTGGTAGTTTATAAAAAAAGCGATGAACCTATTTATGCAGTAATCGGGCTGTGTGTTGCAGTAATGGTATTGCTGGCCATCCCTTATACTTTTATCATCCGGACTTTTGCATTCCGTCCTTTTGCGTTTTATTTCTGGATGCTTGCAGGCTTAATGGCTTCTGAATACCGGAGATTAAAACGCAGCGGGACTCAACTACAAATAACCGCCTGACGATAGTATGAAAATCTTATTGGTGCATAAATTCTGGCGAAAGCTGAGCGGTGCCGAAATGTATTTTCATGATGTTGTAAGGATCCTGAAACAACAGGGGCATACTGTTAAAATTTTTACCACTAACCTGAATGCAGAGGGAGGAACGGATGAAAAAGAAGTAAATGATGAAATAGTTTACGGTTTTCCCGTTGATTATTTGCATGGGTCTTTAGCAAAAAGAGTTTTTAAGCTGCCTGAAATTATTTATTCAAAAAAAAATAAAGCGGCTATGGCAAAATTGCTGGATGAATTTCAGCCGGATGTTGTTCATGTCTTTGCCATTTATGTAACGCTTACTCCAAGTATCCTCGAAGCATGTAAAGAAAAAAATATCCCTGTTGTAATGTCATGTAATGATTATAAGCATATCTGCACCAATTACCGTTTGTATCACCATGGCCATGTCTGCACTGACTGCAAAGGAGGAAAGCTTTACAGTCCTGTCTTAAATAATTGCTGTAAATATTCCCTGGCTTTCAGCATAGCGAGCGCAGCAGAAGCATATGTGCATCACTTTAAAAATATTTTCCGCAAAAATGTGAATGTGTTTATGTTTGAAAGTAAATTCATGCTGAACATTACAAAAGAATTTTGGGGTGATACTTTTAAATGGCGGCTCATTGGCAAACCCTTTCATGCTCCCGCATTTACACCTTCTTATGAGTATGACAATTACCTGTTGTACATCGGAAGGCTTTCGGATGAAAAGGGAATAAATGTTTTATTAAAAGCCATGCAGCTTGTTCCCGAGGCAAAATTAAAAATTGTCGGCACGGGGGCTGAAGATTCAAACCTCAAAAAATTGGCTGCAGAATTAAAATTAAGCAATGTTGAATTTGCAGGAGCCAAATGGGGTGATGAAGCAAAAAAAGAAATCAGGCAGGCACGGTTTATTGTTATTCCTTCCCTGTGGCATGAGAATTTTCCTTATGTTGTGACCGAAACCTACTCGATGGGCAAAGCGCTTATCGTCTCAGATAAAGGCGGCCTTCCGGAATATACTTTTGAAGGAATAACAGGCCATGTATACCCGGCTGACGATTTTAAAAAGCTGAGCGATCTGATCCGGCTGATGTGGAACAATGAAAGTGAAACAGTTCAGAAAGGGAAGAACGCAAAAAAATATGCTGACGAAAATTTTAATGATACGGTTTTTTACAGAAACCTGATGGATGCATATAATTTTGCAATAAATAAAAAGCCTGATTTTTTACATACCTCCGGAATTGCCTGATGACACAATCAAGATTGCCTAACTTTATAATCGCAGGCGTTAACAAAGCAGGCACTACTTCTGTTTTTCAATACCTGAACGGCCATCCCGAGGTGTGTTGCTCACGCGACAAAGAAACAGGATATTTTCTCCCTTTCCGTTATGGAAAGGCACCTCTTCCTTTGGAAAAATATGAAGAACAATTTTTCGATTTTAAAAATGAAAAAATTGTTGTAGAAGCAACTCCCGGGTATTTCTTTGGCGGACTGCCTCTTGCACGCGCTGTTGAGGGAACTGTTCAAAAAGACTGCAAAGTCCTTTTAATTTTCCGCGAACCGGTGGGCAGGCTTATTTCATTCTACAGGGCTAAAAAAAAATCGCTTGAATTGGATAAGAACATGGATTTTAAGTCCTACGTCCATGCCTGCATGAATCTGACTGAACAGGAGATAACGCTTCGTGAAAACAACAAAATGACAGGCATCAGTGCGGGTTACTATATCAACTTTATTGACGACTGGTTTACAGTATTTGGAAAAAACCTGAAGATTGCTTTTTTCGATGACCTTGCCGCAGGCCCTCATAAATTTATGAATGAGCTTTGCAATTGGCTCGTGATTGATCCCGGTTATTTTGATACATTTAATTTTGAAATTGAAAACAAGACCTATTCATTTAAAAACAGGGCGGTTCAGAAAATAGCTGTCAATATTAACATGGGTGCAGCCCGTTTCTGGAGGAAAAATCCGCGGTTGAAAAAATGGATACGCAAACAATATTTCAAAGTCAACAAGTCAAACCAAAAAGAAATTCTTGACCAGGAAACCATTGACTTTGCAACTTCTCACTACCAGCCTTTCAATGCCAGGCTGAAACTTTTTCTCCAAAATAAGGGTATTACTGATATGCCTTCCTGGCTGATGTCATCATAACGAAATCGGGGATGTAAGAGCTGATAAATTAAAATGTATCCGTTATTCATAATTTTATCAATGTATAACTCGAACTAAAACCTGCATATTAAGTATACATTTTTCATAATGATAGCGCAGCTCAATAAAGAATACATCAAAACACGTCCGACAAAATTATTTTCACGGATTGTATCCTATTTATTTTTTGAAGGCCGGCCGCTTACAACAAAAGGAAGCTGGATCAACCCGTTTTTATTTTTTGGTTACCGTATCATTTCTTTTCTGCCGCAAATTAAAAAAGTTGAGTCCCCCATTTTCATTATCGGAACCGGGCGCAGCGGGTCCACCCTGCTCGGCATGCTGCTTTCCATGCATAAGCGCATTGGCTTTCTGAATGAACCGAAAGCATTGTGGCATTTTGCTTACAATAAAGAAGATGTTATCGGAAGCTACAGCACTGATGGAGCAAATTATAAATTAGATGAAACACACCTGTCGGGAAGAACAGCATCGCTGATAAAAAAATTATACGGCTTTTATCTCACCACCATTTTTTCCCAACGTGTATTGGATAAATATCCTGAACTTATTTTCAGGATTGAATTTGTTAAAAAAATATTTCCCGATGCAAAATTTCTGTTCCTGCAAAGGAACGGATACGCTACCTGCGCATCAACGGCACAATGGATTGAAGACCATCAAATAAAAAATAAAAATGAAGTAGAAGACTGGTGGGGGTTGAATAACAGAAAATGGAAGCTGATGCTGGAGCAAATTATTCCTGCAAGCAAAATATTAAGCCCGCATCTTGAAGAAATAAAAACGCTCAACAGCCAGGTTGATATGGCAGCAGTTGAATGGATCGCTACTATGGAAGAAGGCATTTCATTTTTAAAAAAATATCCTGGAAGCATTTTGCCTGTCAAATACGAAGAACTGACCACAACTCCTGAAACAGTTTTACCAAAAATATTTTCTTTTTGTCATCTTGGTGATGATTCCAAATGTATTCGTTATGCCAGGCTCACTTTAAATACGCAATCAAAAAAAAATAAAAATACAATGATTGCTCCTTTTTTAGAAAACAGTATGCAAACACTGATGAAGGAACTGGGTTACTGATTCTCTCCTTTTTATTTTCGATAAAAATATTTTATACTTTCGGGAAAAAGCAGGGTCAATAGAAAATTTGTTGTGCGGCATTGAAGAAAAGCAAATTCATGCTTTCAGAGCCAAATGTTCACTCAGCATTCACATGGCATGTTTTTTTTTACATTTCATTTTCCAAATAGCAAAACCATGAAATCAAAAAACAATCGTTTATTCGTTTTATTCTTATCCCTGTTTGTAATAGTCAATTCTATTTCCTGCAGCGCGCAAAGCGGCAAAAAAGGAGGGAAAAAAAATAAAGTGCAAAATCAAAACGCGGCAGAACAGAAAACACAGGATAGTCAATCAACAGATAATGCTTCTGATAATTTGCGTGCGCTTGCTGCACCGGTCAGCGGCCCCTTCAAAGGAATTTACGTTTCTTCTGAATGGGTGAAACCCGTAGATGATTATGTATTAAAAAGCCCTTCTGTTGACGGAGTTTTTCTTCGTCTCCGCTGGGACGACCTGCATAAATCCGCTGATAAATTCGACTGGACATTTCTTGACAGTGAGCTAAAGCGTATTTCAGATGCAGGAAAAAAAATAACCATTGGTGTCGCTGCCGGTTCTCATACTCCTGAATGGGTGTATGCTTCCGGGGTGCCTGCTCTTAATTTTGAAGAATTCCGCAAACAGGGTGAAGGAAAAAAATTCAGTGTTAAAGTTCCTGTTCCGTATAATCAGAAATTTTTGGATATATGGACAGGATTCATAAAGAGCTTTGCGGATCATTTAAAATCAAAGCCTGAAATTTACAATGCCATTACTCTTGTTAAGCTGACAGGCATCAATGAAACTACGATTGAAATAAGGTTGCCTTCACAAAAAGATGTTTCGAATGAAAAAGGTAAAAGCACAGATGCTCCCTCTATCTGGAGAAATGCCGGCTATCGTCCAAAGAAAATTCTTGATGCATGGGATAGAATAACGGATGCTTACAAAATAAATTTTCCGGATAAATTTGTGAGCATTGCTATTATTCCTAAAAAAGCATTTCCTTCACTGGATGACAATGGTAATGATGTTCCAAAAAATCTTGCACGCGATTTCACAGAAGACCTTATAGAAAAAGCGCATGAAAAATTCAAAGATAAACTTGTTGTTCAGTGGAATTCACTGCAGATAAAAGCCGGTATTCCAAAATTGATGGCGTGGAGTACAAAATTTCATATTCCATTCGGTTACCAGCTTGAAGAAGCGGATATGGGCAAACCTGCGTGCCTTCAAAATCCTCCATGCGATCAGCAGCACCTGAAATCTATATTTGACAAAGGGATTCGCGCCAATGCAACCTTTGTTGAAATATTTCCGAAAGAAGTTCTTGCTTACCCCGAGGCATTGGCTTACGGGCATGGTTTGCTGATGAAATAAGATTGTTATCCTTTCACAAGCTTTCTTCTTAAAACACAACCATTGTGTTCCATTTCCACAATTAAAATTCCCTTCGGAAGATGGTTAATCAGAAAATCATCAGTGTTCAGCCCGTTATTGAAAATTAAATTTTTCTGAAGCATTTTTTCGCCCATTGTATTATAAAAAGTGAACGATGCGCTGTCTCCTTCGGTGAGCCCGATTGAAAAATTAATTTTATCAATAGCAGGATTGGGATACATGTCAAAATTATTTGCAATTACATAAACAGGTAATGAATTGCGTATGCATGTACCTCTTGCCTGTGTAATCTTAACGGTATAGTTTCCTGTTGCTGTAACGCGAATGCTCTGACCGGTTTCTCCATTGCTCCACAGATATGATTCGGCATCCGGTGCCAGGAGGGTAATACCATCCTCGCCACAAATTGAAACGGTATCGGAAGGAGTGATCGTAATATCTGCATCGCAAAAGCTGATTCTTACCAGCCATTCATCAAAACTTCCATGATTTCCTGATACTTCACTAACTGTTCCCGGATCAGAATTAGAGAAACCTATGCCGACAAAAGTGCCATCATCTTTAAGAATAATGTCATTCAAATGATCATAGCCTGGACCACCGTCAGTCCGCGTCCATTGGATATTTAAAGCTGAATCTGTTTTGATGAACCAGTAGTCTGAATGACCGCGGTTCAACGGAGAATCTCCATCGGAAGATTCAGATGTAGCGCCTATAATATATCCTCCGTCAGGCGCAGGGTTAATTCTGAATCCTTCATCATCAAGTGTTCCGCCAAATGACTTTTGCCACATCATGCTTCCGTCAGAATATTTTAACTTGAAAACCCACACATCGGATTCACCATGATTTCCTGTAACAGCTCCGCCATTAGCAGAATCTTTTCCGGCAACTAAAACATTTCCGTCAATATCACGGGTGCAATAATAGGCGCGGTCCTGGCCCGGCCCTCCGTATTGTTTGGACCACACCAGGTGTCCGGAACTGTCTATCCGGGCTACATACACATCTTCTTCCCCGTTATTGGTTGTCCCGTCAAGATCATAATCGGAGGATTGGGTATTACCTGAAAAAACAAAATCTCCATTTGGCCATTGGGCAATGGAACGAACCCGCTCATCTTTTGTCCCCCCAAACGTTTTTCCCCAAATGATGCTTCCGTCATTGGAGCTGACTTTTATAAGCCAGACATCGTATCCTCCATAACGAAAACTTACATCCCCGTCATCAGAATGTGTATACCCGGCAACAAGATAATTGCCATCAAGGGTGCGGATAACACTTCTTCCTCCTTCTTCCGCGGTTCCTCCATAACATTTGCTCCAGATAATGTTTCCAACCGGATCAAGTTTTAACAGCCAATAATCATTTTCTCCGGGCGTATGATTTCCGGCAACATCATAATCATTTGATTTCACACTTCCGAAGGCAAGGCTGGTGCCATCAGGATTTTCTGTTGCATACCGGCACTTGTCATATAAACTTCCGCCATAAGATTTTTGCCAGACGATATTTCCTTCATCGTTAATTTTAAAAACCCACCAGTCATAATCACCGAAGTTGGAAGTTATGTCACCATTATTTGAAATGGAATGACCTCCTAAAATAATACCGCCATCAGCCGTGGGTTCCGAACCAAAAGGCTGCTCGAAATCAGAGCCGCCATAAGAGTGTTCCCAGATTAGCGTGGTTTGAGCTTTAGTGTTCCGAAACAAGAAAAATGATAACGCAAAAATGTAAATGGTTTTTTTCATTCCTGCTCTTTTACAAATTTCCTTCTTACCAAATTTCCATCTCCCTGCTTCACCTCTATCAGGTAGATTCCTGCAGTCAGCTGCCTGATATTAATTTCATTATTATTGAGGCCGGAACTTAGTTTTAATTTTTTCTGCAGCATATTTTTTCCCTGTTCATTATAAAAAATAAGAGTCGCGTTAACCGCCTGTTTCATATTCAGCAAAAGCGTTAATTTATCTTTTGCAGGGTTGGGAAATATTTCTGCAGCTGCAACCATTCCTGAAAGTTCATTGACAGAAAGCGGGCAGAAAATGAAATTGGAAAATTCATGACATCCATTAATATCCGTAATTTGAACATAATAATTTCCACAGGAATCAGCGTTCAACAGAAAATTATTTGTTTCACCCGCAATAGCCTGGCCATTATAATACCATTGATATCCAACTGCTGTTGTGGTGCATAAAATTGTATCATTCGAAAGAATAATTACAGGTGGTGCGGGAGAAGGATTTACATTTACTATTGTCGGTAATGAAGTTCGAATACATGCGCCATTAGCTCTTGTTATTTGCACAGTATAACTTCCGGCAGTAGAAACGGTGATGCTTGAAGTTGTTTGTCCGGTGCTCCATAAATAAGATTCAGCAAGTGGCGCAGTAAGGGTGATGCTTTCATTTGAACAAATACTAACTGTACCGCCAGGTATGATAGATGCCATTGAATCGCAATATGTAATTTGAACAAGCCATTCATCATAGCTCCCGTGAGAATAAGATACTTCGCTGTTCGGTCCGGGATTTGAAGATGAAAACCCAATTCCGACATAACTTCCGTCATTTTTAATAACCAGGTCATTCAAATGGTCATAGCTTGGACCTCCATCTGTTCGGGTCCACTGAATATTGAGACCTGCATCTACTTTTATAAACCAATAATCGGCATAACCGCGATTGCCGGGAACATCAATGTCATTTGAGTGCGCGGTAGCACCTATGATGTATCCGCCATCCTGTGTGGGATCAATACGGAAACCTTCATCGTCTCCTGTCCCTCCAAAAGATTTTTGCCAAATAAGACTTCCATCTGTGTAATTTAACTTAAGCACCCATACATCCGATTCCCCATGATTGTTAGTTACATTTCCTCCGTTTGCGGAATCCTTGCCGGCTACCAATACATTTCCATCCACATCACGTGTACAATAATATGCGCGATCTTTTCCCGGTCCACCATATTGCACCGCCCATATCACCGCTCCGTTACTGTCAATCCTGCACACATACACATCCTCATCACCATTATTAACCGTTCCTGCAAGATCGAAATTCACAGACTCTGAATTTCCTGTAAAGACAAAATCTCCATTGGGCCATTGATAAATGGAACGCACGCGCTCCTCTTTTGTGCCGCCATAACTTTTTGACCACACAATGCTGCCACTATCAGGATCCACTTTTGCAAGCCACACATCATAGCCGCCAATGTGATCTGTTATGTCCTCGTCAGAGGAGTGCGTATACCCTGCAATAACATAATCTCCGTCATGTGCCCGGATCACACTTCGCCCGCCTTCTTCCTGTGTGCCTCCATAACATTTGCTCCAGATAATATTTCCAACGTTGTCAAGTTTCAACAACCAAAAATCATTGATGCTGTCTGAGTGATTTCCGGTCACATCAAAATCATTTGATTTTACACTGCCAAAAGCAAGGTTGGTGCCGTCAGGGTTTTCTGTTGCATAACGGCATTTGTCGTACAGGCTTCCGCCATAAGATTTTTGCCAGACAATATTTCCTGCGGAATTAATTTTAAAAACCCACCAGTCATAATCGCCATAATTGGAAGTTATGTCACCATCATCGGAAATGGAATGCCCGCCTAAAATAATTCCACCGTCAGCTGTCGGTTCGGAGCCAAAAGGCTGTTCAAAATCTGATCCTCCATACGTTTTTTCCCATACAAGCATTGTTTGAGCCGTTGCTCTTTGCGCCATTGTTAAAAAAGATAGCCCTGTAATAATAAGTCGAATTGATTTTTTCATTTTATTTCTTTTGCTTAACTCAGCGCTCTTCGTTTAGCTTGATTATTTTTTTTACGATTGTATTTTCGTTGGTTTTAATATTCATAAAATAAATTCCTCCCGGCTCTTTACTGATATCAATAACCGTGGATTGTAAATTATCTTCTCCATTATAATTTATTTTCCTGGCCATTCGGCCTCTTACATCAAGGATGTCAATTTCATGCAGGGTAATATCTTTTTTAACGACATTAACCTGTATCGTACCATACGAAGGATTTGGGAATATATTAACCGCGTCTCCATGAGATGGTGAATCTATCCCAAGCCCCTGGCCCAATTGTGCAAGCCAGACGCCCCTGCCGAAAGTGAAAACAAAAAGTTTTTTGTCGCTTCTGCGCAGGCGCATTTGAAAAATAGTAATAAGAGGGATGGCGGTTTCTCTAAACCATGTTGTGCCGGCATCCACTGTAGAATATAAACCATAATCGGTTCCGACAAATAAAACAGAATCGGGATGATCGGGATCGAATTCTATCCAATAGGTGTTTAGATTATTATCAAAATTGCCGGAGATGTCGGTCCAAACCGGATTGTTTGAAGTGCCATTCGTTATTTTCCAGATTTTTGAAACCGTATCAGCATACTGAATTGTTGCATAAAGGGTGGAATTATCTAATGGCAAAACAGCGAGGCATGTGATTTTGCAATTACTGTTATTAAGTTCCGGTGGAACCGATGCAGATAAGTCTACTTCTTGCCCGGGTGAGGCAGTATAAGCATTATCTATTCTGCTAAAGTACGCCTTAATTCCACCTGCGTAAATCATAGGTTGCACTGCATTTGAAAGCCCTAAAGCAAATGCTTTTTTATTGCTGGAAGCGTATGAGTTGGTAAGATGCACCCAGTTATCTCCGCTGTTGGTGGTTCTCCAGATACGGTCGCGCGTAGGAATATACACTTGTGTGCCATCAAGATAATTCATCTCAACCGGGTTAATATGCCAGGTATCATCATCCACCACTTCATTTCCATTTGTATCAAGCTCGTTCAGAATAAAATTATATATGGGTATAGAATCCTGGGTGGCATCGCTTCGGAGGATAACAGCATCGTTTCTTGAAATGTAGGAAACAGTAGAGTCTTCCTGTTTTACATGAAGGTAGTTTCCATCAATTCCATAATTATTTATATGAGAGAAGTTTGGATTGCTGTTGCTGTTTTTCATAAAAAAATTATCCTGCGCACCAATCAGGCAATTGTCTCCGCTGGGAAAATAAGCTCCGGCCCATAGTTGCGCGGTATTGTACGTATCAAATAATTTGATAACATCTAAGGGCAGAATGGTAACATCAAAGGCGTAAGCACCCTGGTCATTCCCCACAAATAAAAGGTTATTGTTGTATTTGTCAAATACAAAAGCATGATGGTCTACTTTCAGATAAGGCATGTGGGTCCAGGTCACTCCTCCGTTCAGTGTATAAGCACCCTGCGCCCCGGCACAAAAGACATAATCAGGATCATCCGGTTTGATGACAATACTCAGCATATAGTCAGCAAAACAATAGTAGCCGATATTAACCGGGTTCAATGAAACGGCAGCCCATGTAAGCCCGCCATCAGTAGATTTATAAACACCTGTGATGCCGGAGTTATATGACTGCACAGAATCAGAAAAAACGGAATACATAATATTGGGAAAACTATCACAATAAGCCATTTCAATTCTGCTGAAACCGGAGGAAGGTAATCCTGATGTGGTTTCCGTAAATGAACCCGGATCACCGGTTGGCGAATAATAAATTCCATCATAGCTTGAAGTACACATTACTTTACCGTTAGTAAAACATTCAATGTCTGAAACAGGTTGCCCATTGTCAAAAACGTTTTGAAATGTGGAGCCGCCATCTGTTGAACGGAACAGTCCGTTCCATGTGGTACCAACAAAAATGGTATTGGAATCAACCAGCGAATGTTTAATGGAATAAACAAGATTAAAAATTGTATCATCAGTTGCCGCTAATTGCGCAAATGTTAATCCGTTGTCGGTTGATTTATATACACCGGTTCCGAGTGATTTTATTTTACTGTTTTTGTATTCACCCGTTCCATAATAAATAATTGCCGGATTAAATGGATTCTGTGTAATACAGGTTATATCCATTCCTAAAGTCTGGTCATTAACCGGGGTCCACGTAACTCCTTTGTTTGCGCTGCGAAACAACCCGCCAGAAGTTTGACCTGCAAAAATCAAATTGGGATCGGTATTATCAACAAGAATGGCACGAGTCCGCCCGGCACAATTCTGAGGTCCGAGAAAACTGATGCTTGTAAAAGCTGAATTGAGTATTTTGCCTGATGTGCCGGATTTATTTAAACGGTAAGGTTCATCAAAAGGAATCGTTGAGCGTGATCTTTGAATTAAATTATCATCTTCAAAAGAATAATCTTTGAATGTTTGAGAATCATTCTCCTCATTATCGTTCTCTTCAATTTCCCGCCCATTATTTTCCAATTCTTCGCTTTCGTGTTTTTCATTTTCCCGTTCTCTGATCGTTTGCGTGGTGTTTTCCCAAAACTTTCTATCCCGTTTTTCAACGTTTTGACCTTGTAACAGAGAAGGCTGTGAAAATAGAATAAAAGCAAAAATTAAGGGTAAATATAACTGCTTCATTTAAATTGGTTTTATGAGTACAATATTACGGAAAAATAAGGATGTTTCATAAAAATTTTTCCCGGTAAATACCCAATACGGATAAAAAATCAATCCTGCTTTTTTTCGACTAAAACCACTGCATAAGCACAAACACCTTCTTCTCTTCCCACATACCCTAAAAGTTCATTAGTCGTTGCTTTGATAGAAATATCCCCGATGGAGATTCGCATGGTTTCCGCTAAAACTTTTTTCATTTCATCCACATGCGGATTTATTTTAGGTTTTTCCAAACACACCGTTGCATCAATATTGCCGATTGAAAATCCTTTTTGTGAAATAAGAGAAACGACTTCGGTCAATAATTTTTTACTGTCAATGCCTTTATATTTTTCAGAAGTGTTTGGAAAATGGAAGCCGATATCCCGCAAGTTAGCTGCCCCGAGCAAAGCATCGCAAATAGCATGAATCAATACATCGGCATCGGAATGGCCCACCGCACCCTTTGTGTGTGCCAGCTTTATACCTCCAAGCCAGAAATCTTTTCCATCCTCCAGTTGATGCACATCGTAACCAAATCCTATTTTAATTTTCATGGAGTAAAAATAGATTGATTTTTTCAGTTATCGGGGCTTTAAGGTTTTTCATAAGAAATAAAAAAGCCGTCCGTCCGCCTTAGGCGGACGGACGGCTTTTTGTTAAAAGGATAATTTTTTTATTCTGTAGATTCCTCGTTATTGCTCTTATCTCCTTTTGATGAGCTGAAATCAAAAGATAAGGTAAAACGTAATGTATTCTCTAACGGGTTGCGTTGCTCGGTCGGAATAAGATAAGCGAAGTCAAGGCCAAAAACGCTATAACGAACTCCGGCACCCAGTGTAAAATATTTGCGATTGCCTTTTAAAGCGGATTCAAAGAAGTAACCTGCCCGAAATGCAAATTGCTTGTCATACCAGTATTCCAATCCACCGCAAAGATTATATTCTTTCAATTCCTCTTTAAAGCCGCCCGGTGCATCACCGAAGGATTGGAAAATTCCGCTGGGGACACTTACATCGGAGGGTTTGCCAAAAAGAATTTCCTGCTTGCCGGTAATTTTATCCGTTGAATCAGAATAAATAGGAGGTGTGGGAACAAGCAACTTGTTAATGTCTAATAAGAATGAAAGCTCATTGTAATCATTGAGCTTTAATTTTAAAGAAGGCCCTAAGCGGAGATTGATGGGAATAAAATCCTTGTCGCCTGTTTCAGTATAGGAAATTTTTGAACCGATGTTTGTTATTGCTAACCCGATGCCGAGTGTTGCGTCTTTTTTGCCAACTGTAACAGGGTTTTGATAATAGGCAGAGATATCTGCAGCTACTGAATTACCTGCCTTAGAAGCATTCCCTTCTACTAAAATACCTCCTGTTAAATTGGAATGGATATACCGGAGGGCAATTCCACCTGAAATATTATCGCTGAGCTTGCGGGCGTACGCCACATCAAAGGAAAATTCGCTCGGATTAAACGAACCAAGGCTATTGCCTGCATTATCCGTAAAATCAATATTCCCCAAAGAAAAATAGCGCAATGAAATGCCAAGCGTCTGCTCTTTTTTTAATTTCAGGTATCCGGCCACATACGATAAACTAATATCATTTACCAATTGTCTTAACCAGGGAGTATAGGAGACAGAGAAACCAAAGTTTTTTTCAATGAAAGCAAGTTTGGACGGATTCCAGGCAATGGAATTTATATCGGGTGATGAAGCGACTCCGGCATCGCCCATTCCGCCTGCCCTTGCGTCAGGCGAAATCATCAGGAACGGAACGGCAGTGGTAATGGTGTTTATTTGTCCAAGAAGATTGGTTTTATCATCCTGCGCAAAAGATAATTTAAATGTTGCAGCAAGGATTAGTATTAGTGCTGCCGTTTTTTTGGTACTGTTCATTTCAAAATTATTTATGGATTAGAACTAAATTTTTAAAGAGAAACACTAAACGATCCGTGACGTTTTTTATTGCCTTTTCAAAAAAGGACTGCAAATATAACGAAATATGAAATAGAAGGTTTCAGGGACAAACTTTATTGAAGATGAAGTTTAACTGCCGAACATACACCGCAGATGATAACTGAGGGATTGCTGTTAATCTCTATTTATTTTAATACTACAAGTTTTTCAAATTTCTCTGCAGTTTTTCCATCAGTGGTTCTTATTTTGACCCGGTAAATGTAAACACCTCTCCCTATGGGATCATTAAAATCATCTTTGCCATTCCATTCGATTTTATCTGACCGGTAACCTTCGCAGATAATGTGATCAATAATAGTTTTTATGAGCTTTCCTGAAACGGTAAATATTTGTACCTGCACATCCAGGTTGTTGCAAGGCTGGTTGTGCTCAAAAAAGAAAGTAGTATGCGTAGTAAAAGGATTGGGATAATTCAATACATGCGTTAAAGCAATCTCTGCATCTGAGGCAACAATAAATTCGGTGAATGCTTCGGATGAATTGTTATAAATGTCCCACACTTTTAATTTTAAGGAATGCCTGCCGTCTGCAAGATCATCGAGCCTGTATAAAATTTTTCCTTTCTGATAACTGTTCAGATCGGCTTCGTAAAAATCATTAAGTACATAAACGGGATCTGTCTTTTCGTCAAGCGAAGCAGTGATATCATGACCTATTCCGTTGCCGACTGTATTGATACCGGTACTGTCAGATACAATTGCAAAAATTTTAGGATGCTGATCGGTCAATCCGCCAAAAACAAATTTTTCATCATTGAGGTATAACTTTATATCCGGCCCTGTATTATCAGCTTCGAAGTTTTGAGAAACACCCCCGATAATCAGGCTGTCATAATACCCGGAAGCATCTTCAACTGCATTTTGAGCATAAAAACTCAGCCTCCCTGTTCCAAAATTATAGGCTATATCTTTGGGAACTATAAATGTAAAAGAAAAATCACCGTTGGTTACGCTTGCTTTCCCTTTGTAAAGAATGTTTTTCCGAACCGAAAAAGTTTTTGGTACGCTTGTGGGATCATTAGTCAGGGTGTGAACGTTTACAGCTTTGTCATATACGGTGGGATAAACAACACCATTAAAATCTGTAATTTTTTGACCATTATTTTGAACTTCGCCTGTAATGGTTATTTTGCTGAGTGCATTTACCGTATCGGCAAGTGGAATTAAATTTTGTCCATTTATTTTGGTTGCCACAATATCGTATTTTGGATAAGCCAACTGTAAAGCCGGATCCCCAAGCAGCGTAAAATTTCTTGGGTTTACAAATCCAGCGAGAACTGCAGGATCTCTTTTTGTTAACCTGAAAATATCACCGAGCCGCGGCATTTCACCATTTATTGGCTCAAACATGTATTTGACAAGGCTTTTATTTAAAGTGGAATTAGGGGTCGAGTAAACAAGCCGTGTGGTAGAATACAAAGCAATGCCGCCTCCGTTTGGATTTAATAAAACATTTTCGCCAGCTGAAGTTCTGTCCGGATCATCAAACCTGCTGAATTCACACGTAGCAGTAATAAATAAGGGCATGTTGAATTTATTATCCCAGCCATTAATCATTGTATTGTCTAAAATACCTTCATGCGCCCATCCTAATTCACCTCCGTGTCCGGTATAATTTACAAGGAAAGCTCCCTTTTCAACCCGGTTGTTTAATGCATCATTCACATCCGGATAACGTTGTCCGCCAGGAGTAGTTTCTTGCTTATAAGCATCCAAATACAATTTATCCAGGTTAAATTTTAAAACATACGAATCTACACCATTCAGTAAAGTTTCCGTCTGGGTGAGATGTTCGCTTGAATCTTCGTCATCTGCGATGAGGCATATGACGTTTCTCCAGTCACCCAGGCTTGAGTTCCCGATATTGCAGGCTGTTGCATCAGTAACTGTTCCTGGCGTTTCGTACCGGATTACTTTATCCACTAAAGCGCTCGCTTCAATTTGAGATTGTACAGGAAACCGGCCCACTCCGATGTCAAGATATTCTGTGCTATTGGGATCCCATATTCCTTCAATTGAATCGAGCAATCCGAAAAAATCATCTGAAACATAAGATTGAGTAAGTGCAAGGGAGTTTTCTGACTGATAAGTGGGAATATAATTAGTGTTGCCGGGATAATCTCTTTTGTTTTCAAAAGAACCGTCACCAAATAAAAGCAGGTAACGGGGAATGTCTGTTGCACTGCGATCATAAAACATTTTTACAAAATCACGAATAGCTGATACGTCCCTGGCGCCTGAGGAGTATTCATTGTAAATCTGGTTAATCTCGGCTACCACAACCCGAAGGTTGTCCTGTGTGCGATGAAAATCGGCCAGCCGGTTTGCTTCAGTTAAAAATTTTGCATTTGTAACAATGATAAGATCGGTTTGGCTGAGTGAATGCAAATTCTGGTTTTCAATTTTTCCATGAACATGAGGAGTTAAAAATCCTGCCGTTGAATTAAATGCAATAAATTCATGCATGATATCAGCCGGCACAATAAAATTTCCCGATGCCGTAACAGATTGCTCTTTGATATTATAAATATCCGTAACATCCCAGATTTTAATGTTCGAATTATATCCTGTAAGAGTATAGCTTGCATATTGTGACCCGACTGAATTTCTATCCCGGAATAACATCTGGTTTCCGTCCATGATCAAATCTCTCCTGACATTCAACTCTGCATAATCAAGATAGCCGATAGAAGTAGAAGCAGGTTGATTATAAGTAAAATCAATTTTAATAAGTGAACCCGTTGCATTAAACGTGGAGGTGCAGCTACCCTCATATCCGTAAGGCTCAGTATAACTTGTACCTACAGAACCGATGGAAATCTGGCAAAGTAAATTGCCCGAATATTTAACGCTGAAGGAACTTGATGAATATGAATGCGCCATTACATTTGTTTTAAAATAAACGGGGAATGAAGTAATAAGATTTGGAAAAGAAAAAGTAAACGTTTGCGTAAGATTGGCGTCAAATGATTCACCGTAAAATTTCCTGCCCGACTTGATAAAATTCGTCAAATCACTTTCATAAAATTTATAATCATCAAAAGAGGTGACCGCAACCGCATTTCCGGATGCGGATGATTGAATTGAAATTCTTTTTGAAGCTCCCCCGATATCATAAGTCAGAAAATAAAATGTCGTGTCGCTTAATAAATTCTTTGTATGATGAAACTTGTTATCGCCTGAGCTAAAAGACCAGTGATCGGGAGATTGTCCATAAAACAGAATATAGTCTCCATTGTTAAAATGTCCGTCAGGTTCACCAATGATATCAATGGCATTTTCAACCAGGTCATCTGCCCGGGGAGTACCATTCAGGTAGGGAAGCATACCTCCACCGTTTCCGAAAATTTTTATGTTGTGAGGATCCAGGTTAGTTGTATCTACTCCAAGTTGCTTCAAAAAAGAACTTGTTATTTTATAAACGCCATCATGAGTTACCCCAATTTTAAACCAGGTGCCGGAGCCCAAAACTGAATTTGGCGCATAGTAACGCAAGGCCGCGTTCGAAACCGATACCGTTTTTACCGGGCTAAATTTTATATCAAATGAAACCAGTTTTTCAAATGAATTGGTAACCGTATTTTTGCGAATCGGAATAAAAGCAAATCCTAAAATCGGTTTTTTACGTTCAATTCCAATAGAACTAACTATTTCTATTTTGCTGCTGATTAACGATGCATCCGTAATAAGTGCAGTTTCCTGTAAAGGTTCATAAACATCGTTTATCAATTCTGTTTTTATTTCAGTAACGGAATTGCTGAACGGTGATAAAAATGTTTCTCCGTATACAGGAAGAAATTTTTTAGACGGATCATATTGTGCACCCTCAAAATTTAATAAACGCATCGTTTCATTTTCAGAAACTTTAAATTCAACAGGTTGTTTCCAAAGGATTTTTCTTTGATTGGAATTTTTAGTGGATTGTGCAAAAGTGAAAACAGATAAAAAAATTAAAACGGGGGACAGATAATATTTCAGCATTATTTCGTTTATTACGGGTATGACAAAAATACATAAAATTGAGGGTTATTCATTTTTAGCAAAATGTTCAATGATGGATTAGTTTCTTGTTTTTGATTTTGGCTATATTTGTAAAAAAATAGAGAAATTCAATACCTGAAACGACATCATGAAAAGGATATTGTAATAAATTTCAGTTTTTTTGCAACAAATTTTATATTATTCGTATAATTTCTCTAAACCTGGAAATACCAATTAAATGAAACGAATAATTACTCTTGTGCTGATTTGCATGAGTCACTTGATTCAGGCACAAGATCCTGCTTTCACCCAGTTTTATGCCTCGCCCATTTATCTGAATCCTGCTTTTGCCGGATCAGCAAGATGTCCGCGAATAGCATTAAACTACCGGAATCAATGGCCGGGATTTGACAAAACTTATATTACTTACAGCGCCTCCTATGATCAGCATGTGGATTTATTATCCGGGGGAATCGGGCTGAATATTATGAACGATAAAGCTGGTGATAATACTATTTCCACAACAAACATCAGTGGAATTTATGCCTACCAGCTTAGCATTGCAAGAGATTTTTCTGTGCGACTCGGATTGCAGGCAACCTATTTTCAAAAACATTTAGACTGGGATAAACTTTATTTTGGCGATCAGATAGATCCAAGATTCGGGTTTGTTTATCCAACACAGGAACAACCGCCAAACTTAACGACATCGTTTGTTGATTTTTCAGCTGGCCTGATTGCGTATTCTTCCACCATGTATGGCGGCATCGCAGTCTTCCATTTAACAGAACCTGACGAAGCTTTTATAGTTAAAGGCACCAGCCCGCTTCCCAAACGAATTACCGCTCATATTGGTGCCATGCTGGCTATGGGAAATACAGAAAGTTATCGCTATTCAAAAAACAGGGATGAAGGCACTTATATTTCACCTAATGCAATCTTTCAACAACAGGGATCTACCAATTACCTTAATTTAGGTGCTTATATCACCCATTCCCCGATAGTCGGAGGGCTCTGGTATAAGACTAACCTGAGTAACGGCTGGGCCAGCGAAGCGGTGACTGCATTGATTGGAATCCAAAAAGGATTAATAAAATTCGGGTACAGCTATGATGTAACCATCTCTAAATTAGGCGAAAGTTCCACATTGGGAGCCCATGAAATCAGTTTCGGAATGCAGTTTGAATGCCGTCCCAAAAAGAAGAGATTCAGGACAATAAGTTGCCCGGCATTTTAGTTATTTGCATAATCAAAAAATAAATTACATTTGCTTCTCCAAAATAAACATCTCATGAAAAAATTGCTGATCAATTATCTCCCGGTTCTTGTTTTCGGAGCGTTGATATTAACATCCTGCAACAAGCCAAAATCTAATACTACCGGATGGAGATATAACGATGAAAAGAATGGCGGATTCGAAGTGGTGCCTTATGATGAACAGGAAACCGGTCCGGGTCTTATTCTGATTGAAGGCGGAACTTTTACCATGGGACGAACCGAACAGGACATTACAATTGACTGGGATAACATCCCAAGGAGAGTAACAGTTGCCTCTTTTTATATGGATGAATCTGAAATTGCAAACATCCATTACCTGGAATATCTTTATTGGCTTGATAGGGTTTTCGGAACAGATTATCCTGAAGTGTATAAAAAAGCACTGCCTGATACTCTTGTTTGGAGATCCAAACTGGCTTACAATGAACCTTACGTAGAACTTTATTTCAGGCACCCTGCTTACCAGGAATATCCTGTTGTTGGGGTGAATTGGCTGCAGGCGAATGACTATGCTGCATGGAGAACTGACCGTGTAAACGAAGCTATTTTGATCCGTGAAGGAATATTGCGTTTGAATCCTGCACAGGTAAATGAAGATAATTTTAATACGGATGCTTATTTATCCGCTCAGTATGAAGGACTTGTAAAAAGCGATCTCGTAGATCTGAATCCAAATCGTGATACAAGGAAGGTAAAAATGGAAGACGGAATTCTTCTTCCACGTTATCGTCTGCCAACAGAAGCTGAATGGGAATATTCGGCTTATGCTTTAATAGGAAATACAATGTTTGAACGAGTGCTTGACAGAAAAATTTATCCCTGGACCGGACACGTTGTTCGTGATGCAGAAGAAAAGCATAAAGGAGAAATGCTTGCAAACTTTAAAAGAGGACGAGGCGATAACATGGGTACTGCCGGTCATTTGAATGATAACGCTGATATTACAGCTCCAGTTATTTCTTATGTTCCTAACGATTATGGCTTATATAATATGGCAGGAAACGTAGCGGAATGGGTAGCGGATGTATATCGTCCGTTATCATTTGAAGATAATGATGATTTCAATTCTTACAGGGGTAACGTTTATAAGACTCAATTGACTGATGAAGAAGGGCAGATTGCAGAAAAAGACAGTTTGGGAAGAATTATGTATCGCGATGTTACAGAAGAAGAAAATATTGATCGCAGAAACTACAGGAAAGCAGATAACATCAATTATCTTGACGGAGATGAACAGGAATTCATTACCTATAATTATGGCGTTTCTTCTATGGTGGATGACCATTCAAGAGTTTATAAAGGCGGCTCATGGAAAGACAGAGCTTACTGGATGAACCCTGGTTCAAGAAGATTTCTTGATGAAAGAATTGCAACAGATTACATTGGTTTCCGCTGCGCGATGGCAAGAGTGGGGAGCCCTGTCGGATTTCAACAGCAAAAATCACACAAGAAAAAGAATAAATAAATTTAGCTGATAATATTTGAACGCTCCCGGGATTTTTTCAGGGAGCGTTTTTATTTTTGTGAATTGTTATCCATGGAAAATACAATTGAAAAAATTTATTCAGCGTTTTTAAAAGCCGATCAGAAAATTAGTACGGACACTCGTAAAATTTCTGCCGGTTGCCTGTTTTTTGCACTTCGGGGTGAAAATTTTAATGGAAATGATTATGCACAGGATGCCATAAATAAAGGAGCTGCGTATGCAATTGTTGATGACAAAAATCTTAGTCCGGATAACAGATTAATTTTTACAGACAATGTTTTGGAAACATTGCAACACCTTTCTAATTTTCACAGAAAGCAATTAAAAATAAAAATCATTGCTTTAACAGGGAGCAACGGCAAAACCACAACGAAAGAATTGATCAACGTTGTACTGAACCAAAAATTTAAAACCCATGCAACACAAGGAAATCTCAATAATCATATCGGGGTTCCGCTTACACTTTTGTCATTAGGTTCCATCCACGAATTTGCGGTGATTGAAATGGGTGCCAATCACCAGCGCGAAATTGAATTGCTTTGCAAAATTGCCGGGCCGGATTTTGGGCTTATCACGAACATCGGCAAAGCGCATCTTGAAGGATTTGGTGGATTTGATGGGGTAAAAAAAGGAAAAGGAGAGCTGTACGATTACCTGAAAAAAATAAACGGGAAAATTTTTATTCATGCAGACAATTATATTTTGAATGAAATGTGCGGTGATTACAAAAATGTAATTACCTATGGCCATAAGAACAATTTCGATTGTACAGGAATAATGGCGGATAACTCCTCCCCATTACTTAAGATTGGCTGGTATTCAAAAGATGATCCTGAAATAAATTTTATTTCATCTCATCTTACCGGCAGCTACAATTTTGAAAATATTCTCGCGGCCATCTGTATCGGAAATTATTTTGGTATTGAAAAAGAATTGATCAGGAAAGGGATTGAAAGTTATATTCCTTCCAACCAGCGTTCACAGGTGATTGAAAAAAATTCAAATACTTTTATTCTTGATTATTATAATGCCAACCCCAGCAGCATGGAAGCCGCTATCATAAATTTTGATAAAAATTTTTCCGGAAAAAAGATTGCAATCATCGGGGATATGCTCGAATTAGGAAATGAAACCGAAAAGGAGCATCAACAGGTATTTAACCTTATCAGCAAAATAAATTTTTTGCAAACTGTTTATGTCGGAAAAAATTTTGGAAAACTCAATAAAAATCTTAATGCAAAATTTTTCGAAACTTCGGATGATGCCAAAGCCTGGATTCAAAAACAAAATTTTAGAAATTCACTTATTCTGATAAAAGGCTCTCGGGGATTGAAAATGGAAAAGGTGATGGAAGCCTTTGACGCCTGAAAAATTAGTCCTGTTTCTTTATTTCTTTTTTTTCTTCATCCTTGTCTAAACCGGATGATGCATCTTTAAATTCACGAATTCCCTTTCCAAGACCTCTTGCCAGCTCAGGAATTTTTTTCCCCCCGAAAATAAGCAGCACAACCAGCAGGATAAGAAAAATTTCTCCCCCGCCTAATCCACCCAGGAATCCAAGAATTATTAATAGTGTCATTTTGATCTGTTTTTATTGAATACAAAGGTAGCAATTATTTGTATGCCCCTAATATTAGTAGCTGCGGAATAAGAATTCATAAAGTAACTTTGCACCATGATTAAAGTAATGGTTTACGATGATAACCGGGCAAGACAGGAAGGGCTTGAACTTTATCTTAATGAAACAAAAGATATGCGCTGTGTGGGAACATATGAAAACTGCTCTCGTGTGGTAGAACAAATTGAGGAATTGAAACCTGATGTGGTACTGATGGATATTGACATGCCCGAAGTAAACGGCATTGAAGGATTAAAATTAATCCGCCAGCATGCCCCGGGGGTGATGATCATTATGCAAACTGTTTTTGATGAAGAAGAAAAAATTTTTGATGCCATCCGTAACGGAGCAAATGGATATTTTTTAAAAAAGACCGCACCTGAAAAACTTATTGAAGGTATTCGTGATGTAATGGAAGGCGGTGCTCCTATGACAGCATCGGTGGCAAAAAAAGTGCTTGAAGTTTTCAAGTACCAGTCTCCTTCAGCTGAAGTTCCCAAATTTGATTTAACACCAAGAGAAATTGAAATTCTTGGTTATTTGGTAAAAGGGTTGAGCTACAAAATGATTGCTGATACCTGTGGCATCACCTGGCATACAGTGAATTTTCATTGTAAAAAAATTTACGAGAAGCTGCATGTGCATTCGGCCACTGAAGCCGTTGTGAAAGCGATAGAAGGCAAAATTGTATAAAGAAATTTTTTCTTTACAAAGCGTCTAACGCGGCAAGAAGAGACGATTCGCTTACCACCTGCAAATTGAGTGTAATCTGCTGGTTTGCTGAAACGGCAAACGATTGCTGATCCATAACATAATCGTTGTTCTGGTTTTTTGCCATGGCGAAAAGCGTAACCTGTTCGCCAACAGGTACTGAACCTGAAACCAGGTTGGTGATTTTCATCAGCCCTTTGAAATTTGCAAAGGTTAAATAGATTTCAATGTTCTGTGTGTTTGTTCCGGCCGCGATGATGGTAATGGTTGTTGATGATGAATTTGGATGGAGGCGCGCGCTGCTCACCCATCCCAATCGCCCCGGATTTAATGTATAGAAATAAGAATTAACTGCCGCAGGAATTCCGCTCGTTTGCCAGTCAACAATATTGTTGGAATCATAGCCATAATACATATCCATATTGCTTTGCAGGTTGGGCATCGTATCCATTTCCATGTTATAGGCATTAGCCGGTTTAAGCTGCAGCTCATCATTATTTTTTAATGCACGTACGCGGATTTCAGCACTTGTTTCGAGAATATTTCCTCCTCCAATTGCGGGCAAGCGCCATAACAGCATATCTTTAATTGAATACAATTCGACCACCTTCAGTGTAAATGGATAGATAACTCCCGTTCCATTAGATAACTGAAGTTGAGCAGCGCTTGCGCACAGCTTTGTTTCTTTTTTGCAAATAAGCGGACAGCTTCCTGAAGAGTCAATCTGGTATTCCTGCTCTTCTTCTTTGTATTGGTTGTAAAATGAATCCATGCTTTGATAATCATCCTGCACGACACGGTCTTTTTTGCATGAGGTGAACCCGGTAATAATTAGCGCCAGGCTAATTAAAGTGGCCTTCAAAGATCCTTTTATTTTCATATTTTGATAATTTATTGTTCTATTGCCAATGACTAATGGCTAATGCCAGATGTCAGATATCTATTTCTATGTCGGGCTTGGAGGACATTTTTCGGTTTTTCCGCAAGCTCCCGGGTACCAATAGATCCCTATGCGCAAATTATTCTCTTTCCATTTAAAATCATAACGGTCTTCTATGAACGGGCGTATGCAACCCCGGTTACGAACCAGCCCTCCTCCTGCTTCAAACACAAAGTTATTTTGTTTTCTTCCACCGGGGATGAATTCATCTGCATTTATCCAGTTATTATAATAGCCTCCCGCGGCAAGATACAGGTTATACGTTTTGATGGTGAATATCTCATAATGCAATGCAGCTCCTGCATACAGTTCATGGTACCGGTTGAATCCCGGGAAATAAGATATTTCAGGAACGGCCGAAAGCCGGTTACGGATGGGAATTTTTACCCGTAAATCAGCGCCAAAACCTTCAGTAGCGAAATTATAAATGATGGCCGCGCCATATCCCCAGCCTTGCTTGTATCTCCGCTGCGCTGAAGCGGAACTGCACAATGCAATACATAAAGTGATCATTAAAAACGAGCGGATCGTTTTGAGTGTGTACATATTTTTTCTGCTGGATTTCTTCAGTGTGCGAATATCAACTTTTTTTTATGGCAAAACCATCATTACCTGGCAGGAAGGTTTTTTAATTACTTATCTGTAAAAATTTTCCCTTACCTGTTTTCTTTAGTTTAAGATAATTGTTTTGGTTGACCTGAAGTTTATAGTAAACGCAGGTTTTGGGAAATTGTTATGTGAAGAAAAAAGAATTCAGGAAAAAATCAGGGTGCTTCCTGCCTCTCCTTAATTCATCGCTCTATCTTATCTTAATATTTCCACTTTAAATCACATTCTTACAGAAAGATTTCAGATGTTTAAACGAAGCAAAAACAGACCGGCAATTTCTTAAAAGAAATTGTATTTTCGTGCAAAATATGAATCCCAAAATCTCCGTCATCACCGTAAAAAATCTTGTCAAGAAATATGACTCACTCATAGCTGTTAATGCCATCAGCTTTGAAGTTTATGATGGAGAAATTTTCGGGTTGCTCGGCCCTAACGGTGCCGGAAAAACTACCACGCTCGAAATCATAGAAACACTGCGCGAAAAAACTTCGGGCGAAGTAACCGTTGACGGAAAAAATATTGAACGCGACCAGAATGAAATTAAAAAAATAATCGGTGTGCAATTGCAGGCTGCCGGTTATTATCCCAGTCTTACCCTTACAGAGTTGCTGGCACTTTTTTCAGGATTGTATAATGCAGATATAGATAAGATGGAGATGCTCCGCCTGGTCGGGCTGGAAGACAAAGCCAAAGCCAAATATAAAGAGCTGTCAGGCGGGCAAAAACAACGTTTCTCCATCGCCACCACACTGATCAACCGGCCAAAAATAGTTTTCCTGGACGAACCTACCACCGGTCTCGATCCGCAGGCAAGAAGGAATCTCTGGGAATTGATAAAACAAATCCGGGAAAAAGGAACCACTGTGGTAATCACCACCCATTACATGGACGAAGCCGAAAACCTCTGCGACAGGGTTGCCATTATTGAATCAGGAAAAATAATTGCGCTCGATACACCGGATAACCTTATTGACAAACTGGTGGCTTCAGGTTTTGAAAGAAAAAAAGAAGTGAAGAAAGCAAACCTCGAAGATGTGTTTTTAAATCTCACCGGGCATGAATGGCGCGATGAATAAACCGGAAAAGTTTAATAAATAAAAAAACCAATCTTACAGGACTGGTTTTTATTTTTACAGGAGCTTACTGGTTCCTTCTTTATCTTTGAATCAGCCTTACGGAACTGCTTCCTCTTTTTTGGAGAACTTACGGGTTCTTCTTTTTTGTTTTATACCTGGCTTACGGACCTGGCTTTTGATCTATGAAAGCTTACGGGCTTTTTTGGGATTTTAACGCTGCTTACAGGCTTCGTTAAAAATGATAAAGCAAATATACATTGACGTGCAGCCTTTACCATTCAAAAATTAGCGGATGGCATGAACCATTTAGTAAACGGAAGAAAAACTGATTAAATGTGACAGTCCCGTCTTCTCATTGCCGATTGTTTTTAAAAAATAAGATTAAAATGTATTGACTTCCGCATCCAGCCGGAAACGCTTTTTCGCCATTTCATTTACTGCCTCTCCTATCGCAAGGCAGGCAGTAGCGGCCGGTGAGGGTGCATTTAAAACATGGAGTGCATTATCATGATATTCGATTTTAAAATCATCAATCATATTTCCATCCGGGTCCAACGCCATAGCGCGCACTCCGGCACGGCCGGGAGTAATGTCATCCATTTCAAGAGAAGGAATAAGCCGTTTCAAGCGTTGCAGAAATAACTTTTTTGAAAAAGCACGTTTGTATTCATCTAAACCAAAACGCCAGTGTTTAAAAAACAACTTCCATGTTCCTTTAAAGCTCAATGCCTGAATAGAATCGCGCAGGTTGAAATCCGTTTTACCATAACCTTCACGCTTAAAAGTAAACACGGCATTCGGTCCGCATTCCACACCCCCGTGAATCATCCTGGTAAAATGCACACCGAGGAAAGGAAATTCAGGATTGGGTACAGGATAAATAAGGTTGCGCACCTTGTGCATTCCTTTCGCTGTAAGGTCATAATAATCACCCCGGAAACCTACAATCTGCATATCAGTTTTCACTCCTTCTTTTTTTGCAATCCGATCGCTGAAAAGTCCCGTACAGTTAACAACATATTTTGTTTTGAATTTTTCTCTATTGGTGATTACAATCGTATGTCCATCCTGTTTTTCAAAACCTTTCACACCCTGGCTGACTAAAACCCTGCTTCCGCTGAACCTTTGATTAATAAGTTCTGCAAGCTTATTCGTGAGCGCTATATAATCAATTATCCCTGTACACGGGATCCAAATCCCTTCAATGCCCTTGCAAAAAGGTTCTATTTCGGAAATTTTATTCGCATTAATTTTTTCAATCCCTTCCACCCCATTCTGTAACCCGTTATTAAAAACTTTATTCAGGTGGGGCAATTCAGAGGCATCGGTTGCAACAATAATTTTACCACAAACATCATAAGGAACTCTATACTCTTTTGAAAACTGAACTAATTCGCGCCTTCCATCCACACAGTTTCTGGCTTTATACGTTCCGGGTTTATAATAAAGACCTGAATGAATGACTCCCGAATTCCGGCCGGTTTGATGAGCCGCAAGACGGTTTTCCTTTTCAAGAACAAGAATTTTCAGATGAGGATGACGGAGGTTAATCTTGTAGGCCGAAGCCAGCCCGACACATCCTCCACCTATCACAATTATGTCAAATGTATTTTGAGTCATTTTAAAAACCGGGGCAAAAGTATTCGTTATTAGGTTAACCACTATCTTTTAATCCTGTAAATTTTTTATCTTTATATTACTTTCAAAAATAAAACACTCACGAACTTACACCCAGAATTAAGACTTATTCACCAAATAACCAATTAAATTTGATACGATTAAAACTTAAAGTGCATGGTTTTTGATGAATTCAGGAACAAACGACTGACAAAACAATAAAGGGGGTGCTGAAAGCAAAATATTATTGTTCATAACTAACTAAAACTGTATACCAAATTCTCTTTGATACGTATTAATCGGTTTGTATATTTGTTCAATTGACAAACGTGCAAGCTGTGCTCTAAAAGGATTGTGAATATGCGAAAAATAAATTTCTTCCTTGCGATATTGTTGCCTTCCATTTCGATGGCGGGAGGATTTCAAATAAATACACAGGGACAACACGCTGTAAGCATGGGGGGTGCCTTTACTGCTGTTGGAAAAAAGGCATCATCGGTTTTTTATAATCCCGGTGCAATGTCAATGGCAGAAAAAAGTTCGATAACAATAGGAGGCAACTATTTAAAAACCGGCACCAGTTATCTCAGTCCTTTTAATGGAAATGTAAAAGCGGAAAACCCATCACTTATTCCGTTACATGCTTATGTTAATTGGATGATTACAGAAAAAATTTTTGTAGGATTGGGTATTAATAATCCTTTCAGATCAGATTTTAAATGGGATGATGATTGGGAAGGCCGGTATGTTTCACAGGAACTGAAATTCAATTCCTGGTATTTCCAACCTACTGTATCATATAAAATAAATGAAAATTTTGGAATTGGATGTGGTGTTGTGTTTGGTTTAGGAAACATGATGTTTAGAAAAGCAATCCCTGTTGAAGGAACGGCTTCTTTTGGCCAGGAAGAATTAAAAATCAACGGAAGTGGAATTGGTTTTAATCTTGGCTTGTTCTATAAATTCAATAAAGAAGGATCTGTTGGAATTTGTTACAGGTCTGCGGTAAATTTTAAAATGAAAAATGGTGATGCAACATTTACTGACATCCCTTCCACCTTTGCAGATACTTACCCCTCCTCTTTAAAATTTAATACAGAAATAAAGTGCCCCTCGGTTATTTCCGCAGGAATAGCTTATCATTTTACTTCAGCATTGCTCACCACAGTTCAGTTAGATTTTACGGCATGGTCATCGTTCGACTCATTAAATTATATATTTCCTGACCATCCCGGTTTAGAGATCCGTACAGGACGAAATTCAAAAAATTCGATTTGCGGAAGAGTAGGTGGCCAATACAGCTTTACAGAGAATTTTGATTTACGAATCGGGGCAGCTTACGATCTTGCATCTGTTCCACAGGATCACTTAAGCCCTGATCTCCCGGAAGCTGATAAAATTTTACTTTCAGCAGGTGCCGGGTATAAAATTAACCGAATGCTCAGTGCTGATTTGACAGTGGGGATTGAAAATTATTTTGAGCGCAAAGGACAGTTTTCAGACGCTAATTTAAATGGCAGTTATAAATCAAACAGTTTGATTGTAGGAATTGGACTAAACTATGAATTCTGATATGAAACAAACAAAAAAAATATTAGCTCCATTATTTCTACTGGTATTTATTTGTTCCTGCAAAACAAATATAGAGGAACCAAAAATAACATCAGGCAGTGCTGATCTCAGCAATTATCTTGCAGTAGGCGGGTCATTTACGGCAGGATATATGGATGGAGCGTTATACCTGGAAGGACAACAAAATTCATTTCCATTAATTCTTTCAAAAAGTTTTACTGACGTTGCCACGCAGAATTTTAAACAACCACTCGTAAACCCGGGTGTTGGCATAGGGCTGGACTCAAATTCCAAACTCATTTTAATTAATAAAGCATTTTGTTATGGTTCGGCTTTAACTCCTGTTAATGCAGCAGCTTCGGGTGATGCGTCAGACTATACCTGGATAGGCAGCCAGGGGCCATATAACAATATAGGTGTGCCTGGTTTAAGGATTTATGAGATAAATAACCAGCTGCTTGGAAATCCCCAGGCCGGTAATTCTTATTACGCGCGATTTGTTAAAATGCAGGATAACGACCATACTATACTTTCGGACATTACAGAGTTTAATGCAACGTTTTTTACATATTGGATGGGGATGGACGATCTTTTGCCCTATGCGCTGAGCGGAGGAACGGCCGATAATGATCCTATTGTTAATTCAAATTTTATCACAACATTCGATACATACATTGATTTAATGTTTAAAACACTTTGTGCTGATAATGCAAAAGGCGCTGTAGGCAATATTCCTGATGTGCTCGACTTCCCATACTTCACTGCAATTCCTTATGACGGGGTTGTTCTTACTGAAGAAGAAGCATCACAAATTAATTCAATTCTGGCTGCATCATTTCCACAATTACAATATCATGAAGGTAATAACCCGTTTGTAATTGATGATCCTTCAGCTCCGAATGGAAAAAGATTTATTGCTTCCAATGAATATGTCTTAATGAACGTTCCGTTAGATTCAGTAAAGTGTTTTCATTTAGGTTCTTATGATTTACAGAACGGACGACTACTGTCGCTGCCTGATCAGTATGTAATTGATGGTGCAGAAGGAGGTTTAATACGACAAAGAAGAATAGAATTTTCAGCAAAGCTAAAGGAGATAGCTGACGAAAAAGATTTGGCTTTTGTTGATATTTATGACCTTGTCCGGCATTTAGATTCAGGAATAAAATTCAATGGAGTAGCCTATAGTCTTGAATTTTTACATGGCAATGCATTTTCTTTAGATGGAATTCATACCACAGCCAAAGGGAACGCTTTGATAGCAAATGAATTTATTAAAGCCATTAACGTCCAGTATGGTGCTTCCCTGCGCGAAGCGGACGTGAATGCATACCCGGGAATAATATTTCCTTAAAAGCCTATTTGATAAATTGCCCCGGTCGGGCTTCTGGGTCCGAAAAGGTGCTGGGTTATAAGATATACTTCTCCGTTTTCATCTTCTCCAAGGCTATTTAGCTTTGCTCCGATATCATTTGAATTTGAATCGCCAAAAATGATCTCTCCGCGAATCCAGGATGCATTTTTTTCCTGCTTCAGGTAAAATAGCTTTCCATTCCAGTCACCAAAAATATAGTATCCATGAAGGGAAGGGAATTTCAAACCCCTGTACATATACCCACCGCAAATGCTTATACCCGTTTCATGGCTATATTCATTTACCGGCAATGCTAACCCGTTTGTTTTGCATCCGGAAGATGGATTATAACAATGAGTTCCTTCCATAATTCGCCAACCATAATTTTTACCTTTTTCAATTATATCCGTTTCTTCCCACTCATTCTGACCTACGTCCCCGCAATACAACCTGCCTGTTACGCGGTCAAATGAAAACCGCCAGGGATTGCGCAAACCGTATGCATAGATTTCCGGTTTTACATCACTTTTTCCCACAAAAGGATTATCGGCAGGAATTCCATAAGGATGTTTTGAATCAACATCAATCCTCAATATTTTTCCCAGCAGTGTATTCAGGTTCTGCCCGTTTCCAATGGTTCCGTGCTCATCACCACCACCTCCTCCATCCCCGGCACCAATGTATAAATAACCGTCTTTTCCAAATTGAATACAACCTCCGTTATGATTACTTTCTGGCTCCAAAATTTCCATTAGAACTTCTTCGTGAGTATTAGCTATATCAAAATTAGAAGAGGCAACTTTATATTCGGCCAGAACACTTTTGTGATCAAACTCCTTCTCAGTGCATGGAGCGCTGTAATAAACAAAAAATCTTCCATTCGTTTTATAGTCAGGATGAAATGTCAGACCAAGCAATCCTTTTTCACTATATCCGATATTCAGATTGTCAATCTTAGAAGAAATGTCCAGGAAGGGAGTTGAAAGCAAAGTTCCATTCTTTATTATTTTTATTTTTCCCCGCTGCTCGATTATAAATAAACGATTGGTACCATCTTTTGGAGAGGCCATTCCTATGGGAGATGTAAATCCCTTGGATACAAGTCTTAATTTTAAACGGATGGCCGGCCCGGTGTTATTAATATATATGAATGAAAAAAGCAAAGCTAAGGTGAAGAAAAAAGAAGAAATCATTAGTACCTGCTTAAAAGAGCATTTCATAACCGATCTATTATATAACACTTTGAATTTTCTTCTATAAAAAAAATTTAACTAAATGTTATCTGATAAATTTTTCCTGTTTTCAATATAAATACTTTTAGTTGGAAATGCAAAGCTGCAATTGTTACTGTTAATGATTTCCATAATTTTAAAATTTATTTCTTCTTTTATATCTAAAAACTTATCTCCATCACTTGTAAGCACATGGTAATTTATGAGAATATCAAGGGAACTGCTGTTAAACTCTGAAAATTTTACTGTTGCATCATCTTTGATCATGGGGTGCGATTTAAGCAAATTAAAAACCTCATCCGTAACTTTTTTCATTTGCTCAACCGTAGTATCGTAAGTAAGGCCAATAAAGAAACGTGCCCTCCACATGGTTTTCAGCGTAACATTTTCGAGCTCTGCGTCAATCATTTTTTTATTCGGCATAGCAACGAGACTTTTATCAGCAGTTCGGATTCTTGTGCTTCGCAAACCAATGTTTTCTACTACGCCTTCGGTGCTTCCCACTTTCACCTGGTCGCCTACCGCAAACGGCTTGTCGAGAAAAATGGTTATGGAACCAAAAAGATTTTCCACAGTTTCTTTGCTTGCAAGCGCTAATGCAAGTCCGCCAATTCCCAAACCGCCAATGAGCGCAACAACATTCACATGAAATACATTGGCAAGAATGGAAAAAAAACTCAGCAAAAGGATAATAATTTTTAATCCTGATTTTATGTATGGAACAAACTGATCATCCATTCTTGTGGCAGTGCGTTTAGAACGCTTCATGAGAATAAGACCGAAAAAATCTATCAGCCTTAATATTATCCATGTAAATGAAATCATTAAGGAAATTTCAAAAAGTATAAATATGGTCATCCGCAACCCGGGTTTTTCAGCCGGATCTAAATTCCATTCATCAGGGAACTCAAGGCGATCAAATGCAATATAAAGAATGAGCAATATGAAAAAAATCCTTAAAGGCTTGGTGAGTAAATCCTGGAATTCTTTCAGGCTTACTCCAAGCGTGTATCTTTTAAATATTTTATAAAGGCACCAGGAAAAAAAAGTGGAAATTAATTTTTGAAATATTAATCCCGCTATGATAATTGCGATAAACCAGCAATAAGATTCAAGCGTGTTTCCCAAAAACCTTTGCTGCAAAAAATCGTAAGACATTGTGTTTAATAAAATTTCGGCTAAGGTATTTAATTTAGCAATAATTTTTTAAATCCTGTCCCTTGAAACGTATTTTTAACGATCAAATAAATTTTTTCTAAATTTCCAGAATTGAAAAAATGAAAAACGTTTCCGAATCATTATTTTACGGTGTTATAAACGCGTTTAATTTTTTATCAAAAGATTTTTTCTTTCTGCCAAAATCAGGAAAACGGTTTGTTTTGTTTTTTTATTTTATCTTTTTTATTACCACCGTTTATTCTCAATCCCTTGTTTATAAAAACTACACGGTGAATGATGGATTATGCGGGCAGACCGTTTATAGCTCATACGAGGATTCAAAGGGGTTTATGTGGTTTGCCACGGATGCGGGAGTGAGCCGTTTTGACGGGGTTCACTTCCAGAACTTCAACACATTGGTTGGCCTTTCTGACAATGAAATATTAAGCATCCGTGAGGATTCGCGCGGCAGGATCTGGTTTCTTCCATCAAATGGAAAAATTTCCTATTTGCTTAATGAGATTTTTTACAACCCTTCAAATGATTCACTTGCAAAAAATATTTCAGACTATTCCGGTTTCTTTGCGTATTACGAAGATAATGCACATAACCTGTGGTTTTCCACCTGTTCAGGCATTATTATCCGCGTTTCCGCAACGGGCAATGTAAAAAAATTTGCATTCCCGTTTCTTGATCAAAAAAACAACCGGATCAGCTTTTATGAAACCCCTGATAACGAATTATGGATTATCAGCAGTAAAGCGTTTTATAAATTCGACAGGGAAAATTTTATTCCTCTTTCGGGTCCGTTTTTTAAATCGGGCGAAGGTTTGCCATATTATTTTATTTCAAAAGGCAATGCTTTATTCCTGACACATAATGGCCTGGAAAGAATCATCAATAAAAACTATGGCGTTATTGTACCTGAAGATAAAATACCTTTCAATGATAAAGTTTTGAGCTTATATTATACTGCGCGGAATGATATATGGATAACCAATCAGAAAGATCAGACACTTTATTTAAAATATGATAACGGCACTTACCTTCCATACCGAATCTATCTCCAGGGGAATGCAATAGTTTTTGTTTACACTGACCGTGAGGAAAACACCTGGTTTTGCAGTGCCGGAAACGGTGTGTTCAAGCTTCCTGCACAAAGTTTCAGTAATCGCTCCTATACACCCGAAGATGGATTGAGCTATAACAATGTAAGTTCCATTAAAATTAGTTACGACTCTTCTCTCTGGCTGGGATTTACTAACGGCATTATTAACCGTTTAAAACAAAACAAGGTGGAAATTTTCAATTGCAATTTTACAGGTAAAAATTATAACAGAATATTACAAATTGAAACAGACAAAGAAAATAACATTTGGGCAGCTACAGACGATGGGTTAGCTCTCATAAAAAAAATTAATGAAAAAAAATATGCCCCTCCTTTTCATGTAAAAATTGAAAAAAATGATGCGGCTTATTCATGTCAATCATTGTGCAATGATACAAGCGGGCGCCTTATCGTTTCCTGGACAAATGGCATTGGCGAAATCAGGTATACGGACAAAGGCTATGTGATTTTTCCCTCGGGTAAAGATACTTTATTAAAAAAAATCTATACCCATTTTATTGATAAGAATAATAAATTATGGATTGCCTCGTCCGATGGTTTATTCTCGAAAGAAAAAAATTCAATGGTTAATTATTCATCCGGAGAGGTACGGCTTAAAAACCGTATCGCTGCTATTGGCGAAACATCCGATTCAACCCTGGTGCTTGCTACCTATGGAGATGGAATTTTATTTTTTAAAAACGGAAAAATTATTTACGGGGTCAATTCCGGAAACGGGTTATCCGGAACCGTGTGTAAAAAATTGTTCATTTCAGGAGATACAGTGTATGCAGCAACTGATAAAGGGCTCAGCATTTTTACTTACAGCCGGGGAAAAAGCAGCATGCCCGGAAACTATACAACTTCGGATGGCCTTCTTTCCAATGGTGTTAATGACGTGGCTGTTTATTTCAGTACGGTATATATTGCAACATCCCAGGGCTTAAGCATGCTTCCGGTGAGCCTGAATAGAAGCTACACTGACCCTCCCCCGGTTTATATAACCTCATTTAAGGTGAACAGCACACTGATGGATTCACTCAATAATAACAAGCTGAATTATGACAGGCAGCATTTACAATTTTCATTTATTGCACCCACATTTGATCACCCCGAATTACTTACTTACCAGTATAAGCTGAGCGGCCTGAATGAATCATGGGTGGAAACAAAAAATAATACGGTTGAGTTTTCTGCTTTGGACCCCGGGAATTATGCATTTCAATTGCGTGCAAAAAAATATAATTCTGACTGGAGCCGGCCGGAGGTGTTAAAGTTTGAAATATCCTCACCCTTCTGGGAATCCTTATGGTTCAGGCTCGGGGTGGCCAATACACTTATTTTAATCTTTTATATCATTTTAAATACTTTAGTTTCCCGCAAATACCGCAGGCAGCTTGCCTTATATGAGCAGCAGCGTGCATTACAGTTGGAGCGCAACCGGATTTCAACCGATATGCATGATGATCTCGGTGCCGACCTGACTAATATTGTCATCCTGTCAAAAATTGCTAAAAAGACATTAAAATTATCCGAAGGCGAAAACAGTAACATTATTGACCGGATAGCTATAGCATCAAATGATGTTATAAATAAAATGAATGAAATCATCTGGGCGATGAACCCGGCAAACGATACATTAAGTAATCTTGTTTCCTATCTGCATAGGTATTCAAAAGAATATCTTGATTTGAACAATATTGCTGTCAACTTTGAAATGCCGCATACTGTTCCTGAGGTTTCATTGAAAGCAGCCTACAGGAGAAATATTTTTTTAATTCTTAAAGAATCCCTTCATAACATTGTAAAACATGCGGGAGCAAAAACTGTCCACATAAAAATTGAAATAGAAAACACACAGCATAAATTTGACCTTACCATACAGGACGATGGAAAAGGCTTTTCGGTGGATGAAAGAACCGGAAGCGGAAACGGTCTCATCAATATGAAAAAGCGAATTAATGAAATTAAAGGAAAAATACACATGATATCATCCGAAGGAAATGGCACACTCGTCAACGTCAACGTACCGATTTAATTTACTGATATTTAATGTTCAGAACATAATTCATACTTTTGTATGACACTTATTTAATTAATTCCAGTTAACTTTGTTTATATGATATCTGCAGACACCAAAAAGAAAAAAATTAAAGTAGCCATTATTGAGGACCACCATGACATCAGGCAGGGAATGGCTTTTCTTATAAACAGCGATCCCGATTTTGAAGCTGCTTTATTTCCCAATGCAGAGGATGCATTGAAAAAGTTTAAATATGATAAACCTGATGTTGTCCTTATGGACATTAATCTTCCGGGCATGAATGGAATTGAGTGCACCAAATTGATCAAGCAGAATTATCCCTCTGTTCACATTATGATGTGCACGGTTTATGAAGATGATGAAAAAATTTTTCATGCACTTTCTGCCGGGGCCAGCGGCTATATGTTAAAACGCGCTGCAGGCGACAGCCTCATTGACTCCATCCGCGATCTTTATAACGGGGGCTCTCCCATGAGCGCTGCTATTGCCAGGAGGGTGGTCGCATTTTTTCAACGTAAAACCTCTTCAGAAAATGCATTCCTTACCGGCAGAGAAAATGAGATATTGGATCTCCTTGCGGAAGGCTATCGCAATAAGGATATTGCAGAAAAACTATGTGTGAGCGTTAATACTATTCGCACGCATATATATCATATCTATGAAAAGCTGCACGTACAGAACCGGGTGGAAGCGCTCAATAAAACCGGAAGAAGCTCTTTTCCTCATTAATTACCTTGCTTTTTCTATGAAATATTAGAAATAAAATGAAACTTTTTTTATTTTATTCAGTACTTATAATCCTATAATATAAATTCCCAATATTCAATTGAATTGTTTTAAGTCATGGACAGATCTAAAAAATCAGGAAAAAATTCCGTGCAGAAAAAAAACGGAAATCCTTATGATTATGAAATGAAAGGTGAAATGCCATTGAAAAAACTTCCTGGCAAAAAGAAAGACAAAAACTGGAAAAATCATTTATTGGACTCCAATGAGGAGGATGAAATTGATTTAACCGCTCTCGAAGATTTGAATGGCTTCGAGGATTCCGGTAATGATGAAGAAACTGATGAGTTATAATCATCAGATCAGTAACACCAAAAACATTTTTGCATTAACCGGCAGCATATATTGTCCCGCCAATGCTGTCTTTTTCTGCTCCTGTTACTGAGCTTAGTACATTAATTTCTTTTCTGACTCTCAACACACCAAGAAATGCAAAAATCAGCGCTTCTTTGAAATCAATTATTTCTTTTGAAGGAATTTTAATAATGATATTTTTTGCCTGCGCGTGTTTTTCAAGGTGCATTTTGATACACCGCACAAGAAATTTATTGTGCGCACCTCCACCGGTAATCAACATTTTTTTCTTTGAGCCGGATTCACTCACTGTTGAATTCTTTATTTGGATTGCAATATGTTCACAAAATGTTCGAAGCCGGTCATTTAAAGGAACGGATGCATCCGAAATAAGCGTTTCACAATTTTTAAGATACCATTCCCTGCCGATTGACTTTGGCGCTTTCTTTCTGTAATAATCAAGCGCATTTAATTTACCAAGCAGATCCATATTGATTTTGCCCCTTGAAGCAAGATTACCGTTTTTATCATACTTCAAATTGGCTTCAGATGCAAGGGTATTCAACACCATGTTTACAGGACAAACATCAAATGCAATTCTTTTTTTATTTTTTTCAAATGAAATGTTTGCAATACCTCCGAGGTTTAAACAAAAATCGTATTCTGAAAACAATAATGCATCTCCGATTGGCACTAAAGGGGCTCCCTGCCCGCCAAGGGCAACATCTTTTGTTCTAAAATCACATACTGTTACGATGTTTGCTGCTGCCGCTATTTGAGCCCCGTTACCAACCTGGCTGGTAAATCCGTTTTCAGGCTGGTGAAAAACAGTATGCCCATGCGAACTGATCAGATCGGGTTTCGGTTTATTTTTTGAAAGAAAATTTTTTACAAGCCTCCCAAAATACATCCCCAGTTCTGCATCCGTTTTTACGAAAGTAAGCCCATTTGCATCATGTAAATTTTGAAGTTTATTTTTCCATCCCTCGCTATATCCTGTCGTTTTTGCCTTTAAAATATCGAATTCCCATTTTGCCTTGCCTTTCCGTTCACCTTTATATCTGAATCGGCAAAGCGCCAGGTCCACTCCATCAAGTGAAGTTCCTGACATTAATCCGATGACATGATAGTTTTCCAGTTTCTTTTTCATTTAATCTTTCCAAAAATGCGAATATTTATCCCAGGATTAAAAAATTTGATGCTTTTTGTCGGTATAAGGGGTTAAAAATCTAACTTTGTCAATTCCGAAAAAAACGACTCATGCAGTTTGAATTCACTGAAGAACAATTGATGATACGTAAAGCGGCATGCGATTTTGCCCACGCTGAACTATTGCCCGGAGTAATTGAACGCGATGAGCATCAGAAGTTTCCTGCCGAACAGATAAAAAGACTTGGAGAGCTGGGTTTTCTTGGTATGATGGTGAACCCCAGGTATGGCGGAGGCGGGCTGGATACGGTCAGCTACGTGCTTGCAATGGAAGAGATTTCAAAAGTGGATGCTTCTGCTTCTGTAGTAATGTCTGTCAACAATTCATTGGTTTGCTGGGGAATAGAAAAATATGGTAACGAAGAGCAGAAACAAAAATACCTGAATCCGCTTGCCAAAGGTGAGGTAATAGGAGCATTTTGCCTGTCTGAACCCGAAGCGGGTTCTGATGCTACCTCCCAGCAAACAACTGCAATTGACAAGGGAGATTATTATTTGCTGAATGGCACAAAAAACTGGATTACAAATGGGGGTACTGCTTCCATTTTTCTTGTTATGGCGCAGACCGATGTCAGTAAAAAATCAAAAGGAATAAACTGTCTTATTGTTGAAAAAGGAATGCCGGGATTTACGGTAGGGCCCAAAGAAAATAAGCTCGGAATAAGAGGCAGCGATACTCATTCTCTTATGTTTTCAGATGTAAAAATTCCCAAAGCAAACAGGATTGGTGAAGATGGATTCGGGTTTAAGTTTGCGATGAAAACACTTGAAGGCGGACGAATAGGCATTGCGGCCCAGGCACTTGGAATCGCTTCAGGCGCCTATGAACTGGCATTGCAATATTCAAAAGAAAGAAAAGCTTTTGGAAAAGAAATAAGCCAGCACCAGGCTATCCAGTTTAAGCTGGCTGACATGGCAACATTGATTGATGCATCCCGGCTGCTTTGCCTCAAAGCGGCTGTATTAAAAGACGAAAATAAAAATTACTCCCTTGCGGCATCAATGGCAAAACTTTTTGCTTCAAAAGTTGCAATGGATACTACCATTGAAGCAGTTCAGATTCATGGAGGATATGGTTATGTAAAAGATTTTCATGTAGAGCGTATGATGCGCGATGCCAAGATCACCCAGATTTATGAAGGGACATCAGAAGTGCAGAAAATTGTTATTGCACGAAGCCTGCTTAAAGACTAAAAAATTAATTCAGAAACGACTTTAAATACGCTAAATGGTTAAACGTGCTCTCATTTTATTTGCCGCATTGGCATTTATATTTTCCTGTACTCCCCAAAAAAAATTAATCTATTTTCAAAAACCTGATCAGGGTTCATCAACTGCAAAAAAGAATAAATTACCCGGGGATAAAGAAAATACATCAGTACCCGATTTTGAATTGAAAATTTACCCTCAGGATATATTATCTATTCAGCTTTTCACTATAAATCCCGATGCTATGCCTGGCATCAGCACCTCAATTGATAAACAGATTATTGATAACCGCACTTCTTACGAAAAAGGTTTTATTGTTGGTACAGATGGAAATGTAGATCTGCCGCTTATTGGCTCAGTCCATCTCGGGGGTTTAACCCTCTCTATTGCAAAAGACAGCCTTATTAATCGTTTCAAGCAATATGTGGATGACCCTGTAGTGGTTGTAAAAAAATTAAGCTTTAAGATTACTGTTCTTGGTGAAGTGAACAAGCCCGGATTATATTACATTCCTAATGAAAAAATGACATTTACAGAAGCGCTCGGTCTTGTAGGAGATCTTACTGTTTATGCGGATCGTACCGATATTAAAATCTTCAGGAAAGGCGACAACAATGAGCTTAAAGAAATAAAAGTGGATCTCACCACACAGGATATTCTCGCTCCCGAAAACCGTTATGTACAGCAGGATGATCTTATTTATGTAAAAGCGATCAAACGAAAAGCTCTTGCCAATATAAATCCTGCGTTGGTGGTGTTTACTTCACTTATTTCAACCACAGTTATCACCATTGCGCTTATATTAAGGCTGAATAATAATTGATAAAGTCATCAGGAAATTGTTTAAATTTATATTTTAAAACCAAACGTTATTAAACCACTGCATGTTGAAATTGCAACTATTTTTTAATAATTCAATATTTCAACAACTCAGCAATTCAAAAAATGGAATCTGAATCAAAACCCGGAATTATAAGGGGAAAAATAAATAGTGATGAAATCGATCTGAGCTTCGTGCTCAAAGAGCTTAAAAAACATTGGCGTTATTTTCCCATTACATTAGTTTCATTATTGGTGTTGGCTTTTCTTTATTTCAAATTTTTTCTTCCCACTTACCAGGCAACATCAAGCGTTTTAATTGAAGAATCCTCGGCAAAAGACCCTGCAAAAAGTATTGAAAGCATTTTATCAGGCGATCTTTTAGGAAGCGCTACAAGCGTGCCGACAGAAATCGGTATTTTGCAATCTAAAACAGTTTTGCAGGGATGTATTGATGAGCTTGGCCTGCAGATAAGTTATTTTAACACCTCTTCTTTTCCAAACCAGCCTTTATATAAAAAAGAACCTTTTTATGTTGTCATTGATACTTTGCACAACTCATTTTACAATATTCCTTTCGAAATAAAAATTCTTGATCCGAAACATTATGAGCTGTATGTTGAAGCGGATGATAATTTTGTTTCCAACTATTCTTTTTCCGAAAAACATGAATTCGGTGAAAAAGTCAGCACCCGTTATTTCAGAATTACCCTTAACAGGAATGAAGCTATTGCTGACAGCACGTTAGACAGCCATTATGAGTTTATAATCAATTCCTCGGTCTTCCAGATTTCGAACATGCAGGCTATTTTAAAAACCGAAGCTATTGATAAGGATGCTAATATTATTTCTCTTTCATACTCGGATAATATACCGCAGCGTGCCGTGGACATTTTAAATGCAGTCATGAAAGTATACATTGATCTCGATGTAAAAGACAAAGCGGAAATCGCCTCACTGACATTAAAATTTGTGGATCAGCAGCTGGACACCACCAATAGAGAATTGAGCATGGTCGAACGCGAATTGCAGGATTTTAAAGAACAGCACAAGACAGTTGATTTAAGTGAAGAGGCAAAAGCAGTGCTTGAAAAAATCAGCACGGTTGAAACAGACAGAGTGAAAAATGATATAGAAATGAAATCATTGGATAACCTCCTGGGGTATATATCATCCAATAAAGACCTTACCTCCATGGCGCCTTCCAGCCTTGGTATTCCCGATCCTCTCCTGGTCACACTCATTGAAAAATACCAGGAACAGCAGGCGAGAAGAAAAAGTTTGTCTTATGGGATGAAGAATGATGCGCCCACCTTAAAAATCCTTGATCAGCAGATTGCCGATACTAAATCATCTTTAATAGAAAATATTAAGTCCATTCAGAAAAATATGGGTGTGGCGAATCAATCATTGAATCAGCAGATAGCCGGTTATGGAGGATATATACAGAAAGTGCCGGGAACCCAGAAGGAATTGCTTGCTATCCAGAGAAAGGTCGAAGTAAACCAGAACATATATGTATTTCTGCTCCAGAAAAAAGCTGAAACAAGCATTGCCAAAGCAACCGTGGTTTCTGATAATAAAGTGCTGGATGCCGCTACCCTCGATAATTATGGCTTTCCCATAGCGCCTAATAAAAAGCTGATTATAGTGGTGGTTTTACTGCTTTCCATCATCATACCTGCCGGAATTATATTTGTTAAAAACGTTTCAAAGACAACGATCAGCAACAGGGAAGAAATTTCCAAATTAACTTCTATACCGGTCCTTGGCGTGGTAGGGCATTTGAACAGGTCGGACAACCTGATAGTGCATCATAAACCAAAGTCAGCTATTGCTGAATCTTTCCGATCCGTAAGAACCAACCTGCAGTTTTTTGGAGTGCACGATAAAAAGAAGATCATACTGATCACTTCATCTGTCGGGAGTGAAGGCAAATCTTTTTTTTCTATCAATCTTGCATCCGTGCTCACCATGCAAAACAACCGTGTAGTGATAGTAGGCCTTGATTTAAGAAAGCCCAAGATTTACCAGGATTTCAGTCTTTCAAACCAATATGGAATCAGCAGCTACCTGATCGGCAAAAAAACCATAGACGAAATTCTCCAAAAAACAAAATTTGAAAACCTCGATGTCATTACTGCCGGACCTATTCCCCCGAACCCTGCAGAGCTTATTTCTAAAAAAGAAATGCAAATGCTGTTTGATGAACTGGAGACCCGTTATGATTATATAATAGTTGATACTCCTCCATTGGGAATTGTATCCGATGCTTTCATCCTCATGAACTACTCACACATTAATATATATATCATCCGGGAAAATTATTCGAAGCATGAATTCATCCGTTCTTTGAATGATCTCTATGAAGAAGAAAAATTAAAGAACATCTGCATCGTTCTCAACGATTCCGATTTCAGGCGCGCTTATGGCTATGGCTACGGCCATCATTACGGATACCTTAATGGCGGCTCGGGATATTATGATGAGGACCATGCACAGCTTCCTTTTTATAAGCGGATGTTTAAAAAGAAAACGGAAGCGTAAGTCTTATTGTTTTTGATTATTTCTTTCTGATACCAAGAATCGGGAATATTGGTTGAATTTCATTAGAGCAAAATTTTTGGTAGTGTTTCAATTTGGAATACCCCTGACCCCTAAAGGGGAACCAGCGAAATAATTTTTGCTTAAGATTTTGAGTAGACCAAGTAAATAAATTCGATTCAAGCAAGAGTTTAGCAGGAATCTTGTTAAGATGGTCCCCCTTTAGGGGTCAGGGGTATGTCGAAGGCATTCAACACAAAGAAAAATTTCAAACTGATACACTACAGAACTTTTGAAAAGTTTGTTAATTCTGTTACTTTTGGTTGCATAAGCGAATCTCTTTTTTACTCTAATCTTAAAAAACTATGAATGATCAAGATGTAGACAGTATTGCTTACCTGATTGACCGGGCAAAAAAGAATAACAAACCTAAACCCATTGTCTTTTTAGGTGCCGGTGCTTCCGTTACTGCCGGGATACCGGGTGCAGAAAAGATTAAGGATGATATTCTTACCCGGTTCAAAGCAAAACCTTCAATAAAGAAACTTAATGAAGAAGATAAAAAGGACTATTACAAAGTAATGGGTTGTTTAAATTCAACTGAACGAATTGAATTACTGCGCTTATATATAACCAATGAACATGTAAAGCTTAATGTGGCGCATATCTACCTCGCCCAATTACTCAAAGAAGGATATATTGACTATGTGCTTACCGTTAACTTTGATGACTTAATACTTAAAGCCTCTGCGCTATTTAATTTTATTCCTCCTGTTTATGATATTGCTATTTTAAATGATTTTACAACAGAAACTCTTCTTAAAAAATCTGTTACTTATTTACATGGGCAGCATAATGGTTTTTGGTTGCTTAATACAAAGCAGGAGTTTAACAAAATAAATGACAAGGGTTCAGTAAAAAGAGTTTTTGATTCTATTTGCAGTGGGCGCACATGGATCATTGTGGGTTATAGCGGTGAAGATGTAATTTTTGACCAGATAGCAAACATGGGTTGTTTTACTAATGATTTATTCTGGGTAACGTATAATGATAACGTACCAATTGCTAAAGTACAGGAACAGTTATTAGACAAAGAAAATACCAATGCTTACCTGGTAACAGGATATGATGCCGACTCTTTTTTTCTTAAACTGCATGGAGAAATAAGCCAGTTAGACCACAGTTTAAAAACACCTGAAATATTCAACACACCATTTTCTTTTTTGAAAAGGGTGGCAGAAAATATAAAGGATATTGAAGAAAAAGAGAACGATCATACAGGGTTATTTAGAAATGTAAAAGAACGTTCCGAAGAAAGTAAAAAATGGATAGTAGATGCAATAAATAAATACGAAGAAAAAAGTACTGATGAATCAGTTTCTCCTCTTACAGAAAGTGAAATATATATTGGGCAGTTGAAAAATGAGATAATTGATGCAATACTTAAGAAACAATATGAAAAAGCGGATGCTTTTTTTGAAAAAGCAAAAGAAATTAATACCGAAGAAATCAACATTTTAGTTTCGATTCTTTATGATAGCTGGGGTAATGCGCTTTCTGATTTAGCAAAACTGGAAGGAAACAAGACGTTATACCTTGAGAGCTTTGAAAAATATAAAACAGCCGTTGCCTTAAATCCTAAGAATGATTCCGCTTTTAATAATTGGGGTGCCGCGCTTTATGATTTAGCCAAACAGGAAGAAGATAAGGCGTTGTACCTTGAAAGTATTGAAAAATATAAAATAGCTACTGAATTAAATCCGAAATATGATTCGGCTTTTAATAGTTGGGGTAACGCGCTTTCTGAGTTAGCAAAACTGGAAGGAAATAAGGCGTTATTCCTTGAAAGTTTTGAAAAATATAAGACAGCCACCTCTTTAAATCCAAAAGATAATTCCGTTTTTTATAATTGGGGAAATGCACTAGTAGGTTTAGCTAAAATTTCTATGGCAGATGAACAAATAAATTTATATACCGAAGCAGAAAATGTTTTAAAAAAAGGTGTTTCGCTCGGAGGTGGAACTTATAACTTAGCTTGCCTGTATGCTTTAACAGGTAAAAAGAACGAAGCACTCGATCACTTGAAAAATTCTTTGTCAAAAAAAGAAGTTACTGCTCAAATTGTGAAAGATGATTCTGATTGGAAAACCTTTTCAGACGACCAAGATTTTAAAGCTTTATTAGAGATGTTTAAATAATCATCTTTTTCGACCGTGTAATTTTTCATTTACATTTGTCAAAAGACATCACAAGTGCCAAAATTTTTAATCATCCGTTTCAGCTCTATTGGTGACATTGTGCTCACCACACCGGTTATCCGTTGTTTAAAAAAACAGGTGAAAGATGCAGAGGTTCATTTTCTCACAAAATCATCTTTCAGAGAAGTCATCGAGCACAATCCATACATTGATAAAAAAATTTATTTTGAAGATAACCTCGATGCAATTCTCAAACAATTAAAATCCGAAAACTATAATTACGTCATTGACCTGCATCATAACCTCCGCACGTTTATCATAAAGCTGCGGCTGATGAAAAAATCTTATTCATTCAATAAAATAAATTTTCAAAAATGGCTGCTTGTAAATTTTAAAATAAATATCCTTCCGCAAAAACATATTGTTGACAGGTATTTTGAAACAGTAAAAAGTTTCGGAATAGAAAATGACGGTGCGGGATTGGATTATTTTATATCAGCAGAAGATGAAAAAGTAATTCAGCAGCTTCCGGCCACGCATCAGCAAGGCTATACCGGTTTTGTCATCGGTGCAAAACACAACACAAAAAAACTTCCTGTTGAAAAAATAATTTCCATCTGCA
>Ga0134123_10000028_pt1 | contig 87235 bp, 65 predicted proteins | sample KB303_FD_96460 | JGI IMG/M metagenome (GOLD analysis project Ga0134123, IMG submission 96460) | Terrestrial soil microbial communities without Nitrogen fertilizer from Kellogg Biological Station, Michigan, USA - KB3-0-3 | ecosystem: Environmental > Terrestrial > Soil > Unclassified ...
TCATAACTTTTATCAGGAAATAAATTTTTAAATAAAATTAAGCTGTTCCTGAAATAATAATTGTTTTCCCATTTAAAATGTTTCCTTCCTGAATTGTGAGTAACATATACCGCTTTCCCTTCCGGTTTTAAATTTTCCTGAACCCATTTAGGTTCATCTGAAAAAATAAAAAATACCGGGTTGCTGACAGTTTCTTTTATGTAGTTCAAACATTTTTGATAATAACTCATGTCACAAATTCCTCCATAGCGGGCATTGGCTTTATGTATGGTAATAAAATCTCCGCGTCTTACATGTATGGCAACTGATTCGCAATTCCTGATCTGTTCAATTAAATTTTTATTTTTTTCCGAAGGTTCAATTTTAAAAGTGAATTCTTTCCTGAGAAGAAGTGCATTGTCTTTGAAATATTTTTCCGATTGCCAGTAGCCTTTCAAAAATACATTTTCCTTTATCTCAAAAAAATTTTTATTAAATCCTCCCGGAATTTCTTTGTAAACAAAGCAGGATTTATTTTTTAACAATTTATCTGTTTCGTTTTTACTGACCACCTGCTCGTCAATATTAAAGCAATTTAATACATACGAGCGATGCCAGTTACGGCTTAATTTATGTGTAAATAATTTTATGGGGGTCTTGTTTTTTAACGCAAGGCTTCTGCCGGCTGCATATTGAAACATTTGATTACCCAAGCCACCGCTTAATTCAACAATAACCATTTTTATAACAGACTTTCCGGGTAAGGGGCGCAAAGATATTAAAAACATGCTGACAGCAACTGAATAGCTGATCGTGTAACCGGGTTTCCTTTTATATCATTATTTTTGAAGCCATTTCAAAAAAATCAATATTTTATTAACCGGACAGGATTTAAATGACTCAGAAAGAAAATTTTTTTGAGCTGAAGCAAAAGCTTTTGCTTATTTTTTCAGGGATCGCTTCAGGATGCGCATTTGCACTCAATATACTTTCTGCTATTTATCATCATTCATTGAGCGTGGAAAAACTGGCGGGATGGCTTGCCGGGGGGAGCATTTTATTTATTCTTTTATTCTTTGCAACGCGAAAAATTATTTTAAAGCTGGTTGCGTATTCTTCGCTTCCGGATGTAGTAAAAAATAAATTTTCAAAATATCACCCGTTTACATATTTTGTTTTTCTCCTTCTTTTTTTTGGGGCATGCGGGATCAAACTTGAATTATTACCGATTATTTCAGTGTTGCTTTTTGCAGCAGTTCAGGCGGTACTGATTTATTTTTTAATGCATAATGAGCAGAAAGAAAAATTATTTTTGTCAATCGAATGGCTCGCTTTTCTATTTTTAATTTCAGGATTTGCCGCAATCATTTACCAGATCGTGTGGCAGAAAGTTTTGTTTGCTTCTTTCGGTGTGAATATCGAATCAGTGACTGTGGTTGTTTCCGTTTTTATGTTTGGCCTGGGAACCGGCTCTGTAATTGGAGGAATATTGTCGAAAAAATTTCCTTCTCATTTGCCAAACCTTTTTTTTATATGTGAGTTACTGATCGGCATTTTCGGAATTACAAGTATTCCGCTGATAAAAATAGTGAGCGGCATGGCCATGCAGGGTTCGTTGTTTCAAATTACTTTCTCTATTGCTGCATTGCTTTTTATCCCGACAATATTGATGGGCGCAACGCTTCCTATTCTTGTTACCTATTTGTTTCGTTACTACAAGAATATAGGCAAATCAGTCGGATTATTATATTGTGTGAATACCATAGGTTCTGCAATTGCCTGCTTCATTACTGCCAAATTACTTTTTTCATTTTTCGGCAAGCAGGCCACCGTTATTATCGCAGCATGCTGCAACCTTGTTGTGGGCTTGCTGGTTTACAGGTACACCCAAAAATTAAAAAGAAACCATGAACCGGGATCTAAAAATGCAATAGCCGTTTCAGCTCAAAATATTTTACCGGCTTCTGATCGCGAACAACCTGTGCCGCAAAATCAATTACGATTTTTTGTTGTGCTTCTCCTCTCGGTTATGACCGGTTACATTTCATTAAGCCAGGAAATACTCTGGTTCAGGGTGGTTTCTTATACTACCGGTGGCATGCCGAGTGTATTTGCCTATGTACTGGGAACCTTTTTATTCGGAGTTGCTTTTAGCTCTTATGCCGCAAAACGTGTTTGTGAAACAGGGAAGATGCATCCCGTTACTCTTATTGCACTGATGCTTTTGATTTCTTCGGCAGTGTATTATTTCTCGATACCGCTCACAGGCGTGATGATTTCTCATTCGTTGATTGCAGGAATACTTGCCATGTTTTTATTTGTGGGATTGATTTCTTTTCTTATTGGCGGAATCTTTCCATTGCTCTGTCATTTTGGAATTACAGAAGGCAAATCGGTAGGTGTTTCTTTGTCGTGGATTTATTTTGCCAACATTATAGGAGCCACAGCCGGACCGCTGCTGACAGGTTTTGTGCTGATGAATTATTTTACTCTTGAAAGAAATGTTCAGATTATTTGTGTGCTCACTTTATTTCTTGCTGCTGCGGTTTGGCTGGCTTCCCCGGCCTCACAAAAATTAAAAAATGGAATGGCTGCAAGTGCAGTTATCGGAGTAATAATTCTGTTTTTTATTCAGCCCTTTGCATTCGCTGGTATACTTGAGCGTCTTCAATTCAAAACTTATTTTAAAGGAAAAGGTTCGTTCAAATACATTGTGCAAAACAGGCATGGTATAGTAACTGTGGAAAAAGGAACAACTAAATCACACCACAACGATGTTATTTACGGGGGAGGATATTATGACGGGAAATTTAATATTGACCCTGTTTCAAATTCCAACCGCATTCGAAGGGCATATATGTTTTCTGCATTGCACCGTAACCCGGAAGAAGTTTTAATCATAGGCCTTGCCTCCGGTTCGTGGGCGCGTATTGTCGGAGATTATCCATTGGTAAAAAAAATTACCATGGTGGAATTGAACCCCGGCTACCTCGAGGTGTTGCCTTATTATTCTCACATTACAACCATTCTTGATGATCCGCGAAGCACCGTAGTGGTGGATGATGGCAGAAGATGGCTGAACAGGAACCCGGATAAAAAATTTGATTTTATCCTGATGAACAATACCTTTCACTGGCGTGACGGATCAACCAACCTTTTATCGGTTGAATTTTTACGAATGTGCAAAGATCATTTAAAGGAAAACGGAACACTTTATTACAACTCTACCGGCTGCGAAGACATTTTATATACAGCAGCACAAGTATTCGAACACGTTACGAAAGTAGCAACCTTTGTGGGAGCCAGCGATGCGCCTTTTGATCAGACATTGGAAGAGAGGCGAACTAATCTTTTAAAATTCAGTCATGAAGGGATACCTGTTTTTAGTGGAGACTCCGTAAAGAGCAGTGTGCTTGAAAATATTTTAAAAAGAGATTTAAGCGACAAAGCTGGTATGCTGAGAGCCAGAACGGATCTTTTCTGCATTTCAGATGATAACATGGCAACAGAATATAAAACCGGGAGCAGAAAAGTTTTTCAGCCAAAAAATTCCTGGGGTAATCTATTAGAAAAATAAAATCTTACAATACTGAATTAAATACGCGGGTCAATCGTTCCACCATTTTTGCCTCTGTAAAATTTTCCAGGTATAATTTTTTACTTTCATTTCCCATCTTTTTCCTGGTATCTGAATGTTCAATCAGAAAATTTAATCTTTCTGCAATTTGTTCAGGATGCCGTGGTTCAACAATGAATCCATTCTGTCCGTGAATCACTGATTCAACAATAGCTCCCTGGTCGGTCGAAATTATCGGAAGCCCTGAAGCCATAGCTTCCACAAGGACCCAGGGATGCCCTTCAGGTTCTCTTGGTGTAAATACAAATATATCCCCGGCCGCAAGGTGTTTAAATTTTTCGGTATTAATTTCCGGAGGATAAAAAGTAACCGGTAAATTATTTTCCTGAATAAGCCTGTGACATTTTATCCTTGTGTTTTCATTTCTCCAGCCCCCGATAATTGCAGCAACAAAATTTTTTTCATAGTTATTTTTTAAAAGCGCAAAGGCAGTTAAAACATCTTCAATTCCTTTGCTTGCCTGCAGGTTACCAAGATAAATAATCTTCACCGCATCATCAGAATTTTTCTGAACCTCCGGAATAGTATAGTCAGCTCCATTAGGAACCACAAAAATTTTTTCTTTTGAAAAATAACCTTCGAATAAATATTTAAGATTGTTTCCTAAAACAATAATACCCTGTGTGGATTTTAAAATTTTTGTAACATACCATTTTGTTAAAAAAGAGGTTTGGTTTTGAATCCAGTTTTTGAAATTACTTCCCCTGAGCTGCAAAATTACTTTGCATCCTGATATTTTTGAAATAATTATAAATATGGAATCTTTAATAAAGCCTATAGTGGTTTGGCTGACCGGGATTAAAATGAGATCAGGTTTATTGGTGCGAATGGTTCTCCGCATTTTAAAATAGATCGCATTGTTCCTGATGATTTTTTTAATGCTCCATTTACCAAGCGTGAGCAGCGATTCATTTGCTTTTGTGTCAATATGGATAAGGTCAAAATTATTTTTCAGGGATGAATTCAAAATAATTTCGGTCGCGATGGAAGGCCCCATATAAGGAGGCGGGAGTTTTCCAAGAATTAAAATTTTTTTCTTTTCCATTGTTTTAATTCGTCCTCAATTTTATTTTAACCCTGTAAACTTAAGAGAGTCCTGAAAATGGAGTTGTCAGGCGGCCAACCTTGTCACTTTATTTTTTTCGCTCATTACCAAAACATCTTTAGGAATTGCAAAGAATGCAAAAATGCTCATAACGATGTAAAGAAAAGACGGATAAACAGTGGGAGTGACAGAAACTGAATATAACAGCAATGCAGACAAAGTGGCCAGTCCCAGGTATAACATTCCTGAAAGGTGTTTTAATATTCTTCGCAAAAGGTTATAAAGAAAAATAAGGTAAATGATCAACCCCACATAGCCAGCGCAAATTAAATTTCTTAAATAATCACTATGCACTCCTCCTGTCAGGAATGCATAAGGATTAGCACCCGTGAAGGGTAATCCGAATAATTGACAAAATAGCGGGCTCTCATTAAAAATTCCGGTTATCCGTTCCCATCTTCCAACTCGTCCATGAAGATAATAAGCATCGTCCTCTTCTCCCGCGTACACATTTACATCTGTTTGAATTAACGGCATAATATTATTGTCGATTGTTTCCGCGTCATAGGAATAAACTATTCCTGCAATAACAATAACTATAATTATAGCGCTTGCAGCATTCCGTCTGAAAGCCACTAAAAAATATATTCCATTTATAGCAAGGAAAACCACATCCGTTGCAACATGACTCATCTTTATAAGCATTGCAGTTGCCAGCACTAGGTTAATAATCACGTTACGGATTTTCGCTGTTCGCGAAAGCGTTGAATGCGGGCTGAGAAGAAAATAGTAATTTATTATAGTACTAAAGGAAACATAAATGGCATAATTAAACACATCGGCATAACTGCCCTGGTATCTCTCAATTCCCCGTGTATGAACCATGTTTAAAGGATGCACAACCGTCTCATATGAAAATATACAAATGATAACAAGAGAACTATATAAAAATGTTTGAAGGACACCATCCAGGTCTTTTCGGCTTCTTATAAAGTACCTGAAAAAAATAAAAAGATATATAGGTGCCGAAATTTTTAGCGATACAATCCAGAAGGGTAATGTGAAAATTCCCGTAAAAGCCATAAAAATAATTCCTGCTATCACAATACCTCCCCATAATCTGAAATTGGTATCGAGGTCGGTTTGCAAAGGTTTTTTTTTAGTCCTGACAGAATAAAAAATAACAATTGGCGTAAGGAGACCAACAATGTAGAGGGGAGAAAGGAATGGTGATATTTCTTTCAGGTAATAAAAATTGTCTATCAAAGGACGCAGCAGAATGAGCCACACAAACCACTTATAGCCTTTTGGCAATGATTTGTACCATTCCTTCCATTCTTTAAATTTCATTGAGGATATTTACGCTATATATGAGTGAAAATGCAAAGATATTGTATAAAATTTATCCTTTACTGATCGGGAATTTAATGCGGTGATGGAATAGTAATGCCCAAATTTTATCAGGCAAATATGCTTTCCAGGAACCCTTTTGCGCTCATTTCAATACTTGCTTTTTTTTCGATGAAAGCGGCAGCATTTTCTTTCAGGCTTTCACGAAAAGCAGCGTCATCAAGAAATAAATTTATTTTTTGGAGGATATCTGAAGTGTGGTTGTAATCAACAGCAAACCCGTTTTTACCATCAACAATTAAATCGAATGTGGCCCCGGCATTCAGAGAGGAAAATACAGGAAGCCCTGCTGCCATAGCTTCATTCACCACTAACCCCCATACATCAAAATCAGTTTGAAATAAAAAACAGCAGCTCTTTGCAAGATATTCCGGTAATTCATTTTTCTGAATGAACCCATGAAATTTAATTACTTCATCCAGTTTTTTTTCCGCAACTGTTTTTTCAAGAATTGACTTTTCAATCCCATCTCCAAGTATATTCAAAACGAAATCATTTCTTTTTTTGCTGAGAAGCTCAATGATCTCAACCAGTTTGTTTACGTTTTTTCTCGGAACCAGGTACCCGATATAGAGGAGATTTTTTTTTGCAGGAATTTCTGTTGCCAACCGTAATTTTTTTGTTTCTTCTGAAAAAAATTTTGTGTCAACAGTATTAATGGCAATGTGAATTTTTTCTGCCGGTGCACCCATTTTTACAAGATATTCTTTCGCTTTTGATCCATACGCCACAAAAGCTGATGCGCGTTTAATCATGAGCCTTCTTTCAAATTTTCTGAACCACGAATCCATCCTGCCCGGAAAATCCCATGCTCCTGACCAGATGATATAGTTTGAATTTTGAAAATAAGAACGCAGCCAGATTTTTACCGTTGCCAGGCTGAATCCGCTCACAATAATTTTATCCGGCTTAAACTTTGAAATCACCTGGTGAATTCCACTATAGGTGAAAAAAGTTTTTTCATTATTTCCAAAATGTAATTTCAGCGATTTCAGCATTTCGTAATCAAATTTTAATTCCGAAAAATCAAGCGTGAATTTTCTCCGCTTATATCCTTTTGATCCAAAGATTACTTTCAGCTCAATATTTTTTTCTTTCAACTGACGATCCAGCTCATTGAAAAGCGGAACGCGGTAAGGTTGGGGAACATTGGAAATTAAAAGGACTCGTTTTATCATCAGGCATTCATCCATTTTTTAAACCATGCCATCAGGAAATAAATAGTGAAAAGATCATTGGTTGAATTTTCTTTTCCCTGTTTTACCCTGTTTAGCAAACTGCGCAAGCCCTGTTCATTAAACAAATTTGTATTGATGCAAAATGAATGCATGTGGGAGTCCACATAATCAGTCATGATTTCTTTTCCCCATTCTCTTAAAGGAACATTAAACCCCATTTTTTTACGATATAAAATATCTGCAGGTAAAATTTTTTCAAGCGCTTTTTTCAAAATGTATTTTGGTTCATTATTCATCATCTTGAATTTTCCAGGAACCGATAATGCGAAATTAACAAACTCATAATCCATAAACGGTGCGCGTAGCTCGATCGAATTAGCCATTCCCAGCCGGTCAGCCCGATAAAGATAGCGATTGGTATCGGTAAATTTATACCCGAGAAAACACATCCAGTCAATATCTCCTTCGGGATGATTCGGTATTGCGTCAAACATTTTTTTGTATTCAAGGATCACTTCGTAAGAATTCCAACCCCTTGATTTTTCTGCAAAGCTTTTGCTTAAAAAATTTCTTTTAATTGATTCTTTAAAACTTCGCGCACCTCCCCAGAAAAATTCCTGGCCATTGGCTGCCCTGTGAAACATTTCTCCTCCCGGTGATGCATCATCAAATATATTATACGAGCCGGCAATTAATTTTTTTAAAAATACTGGCGCTTTTGAATAAGCATGAAATACCGGGTAATACTTCAGATACTTTGCATAATTTCTATAGCCTGCAAAAATTTCATCACTGCCATCGCCCGTCAAAACTACAATCGTATTTTTTTCTCGTGCCAGTTGTGAAATAAAATAAATAGGGATGCAGGCCGAGTCGGCAATCGGTTCATCAAAAATTTCGGCCATGTTTGGTAAAAAGTTTTTCATGTCAGCAGGCGAAACTATTTTCTCGTAATGATCCGTTTTAAAAAGCCTGGAAACTTTTTGCGCATGCTCCAATTCATCGTAATGAGGCTGATCTTCAAACCCGATGGAATATGTCTTGACCGGGTAATTGCTCATTTGGCTCATCATGCCGACTACTGCACTTGAGTCTACACCTCCGCTGAGGAATGCACCAACCGGGACATCCGCCACCATCCGGTAACTGACAGATTTTTGTAAAGCATCATAAGTTGTTTTTTCGATCGATTGCAAATCCTCATCATGTAAATCCCGGTATTCAATTTCCCAATACTTTTTATAGTTTTTTATTCCTGTCTTATTTACCTCCATAAAATGACCGGGATGAATTTTGAAAATATTTTTAAACATCGTTGCCGGAGGCGGCAGCATATTAAACGTTAGAAAATGATAAAAAGCTTTTTCATCAAGTTCCGCTTTTATCCGCGGCAAAGTGAGCAATGATTTAATTTCAGAAGCAAATGCGAAAATTCCACTTTGTAAAGTATAGTACAAAGGCTTTTTTCCGGCACGGTCTTTTGCAAGAAACAGCTCCTGTTTTTCATGGTTCCATATTGCAAACGCATACATTCCGTTAAGAAATTTCAGGCAATCCGTTCCGAATTTTTCATAGAGAAAAAGCAATACTTCCGTATCACTATTCGATTTAAATTTATTTTCTTTTACACGGTCTTTAATCTCCTTGTAATTATAAATTTCGCCATTAAAGATAATGGCGTTTCCTTTTTCACTTATCATGGGTTGATGTCCCGCAGGGGAAAGGTCAATAATGCTCAGCCGCTGATGTCCCAGGTAAATTCCTGCTGATGGGTCCTTCCACAACCCGTTATCATCGGGACCGCGATGCCGGACACATGCATTCATTTTTTTTACGAATGCTTCGCCATCACCTAAAGCGACATTTGAAAAATTATAGATACCGTTTATACCGCACATTTAGAAATCAAAAATCCGAAGATATACTCTATAATCACTTTTAATTTCAACATATTTTCATTCAGCAATTAATTCAGAAACAGTTTTTATCCATTCGTTTTCAAAATACGTTTTATTAAATTGCTGAACATATTCGAACCCTTTTTCAATAAATGAATTCCTGTTTTTCAGCACTTCTTCAATTGCAGCGGAAAGCTTAGTGTGATCAGAAATTATTTTTTGCCCGGCCCCCTCAAGAAGCTCTTTCATTCCACCTCTCCCGGAGCCAATGACAGGTGTTCTGCAAAGCAAAGCTTCATGTGCAATGCGGTTCCAGCCTTCCACCATAGTCGAGAGTGTGATGACCAAATCACTTGCATGGAGCAACCTCAGGTAATCATGGCGGCTTAAGCTTAGAAATTTTACCGGCAGATCCGCAGCATTGTTTTTGGACCCCGACATAACCAGCTGATATGGTTTGTTGCGCAACGCTTCATACACCTCATACACTCCTTTGGGACGGTGAGCATTTCCAATATAAATAAGAGGCTGCTCCCGGTTGAAATGAAATTCTGATCTGAAATTTTTTATTTCTTTATCAGCGAGAACATAATCTTTCGGGTCAAAAGAATTATAAATTATTTTAATCTTTTTACAACCCAGGTTTTCAAGATATTTTTCCCAATATTTTGAAACGGTTACAACCAAATCCATCTTCAGCAGTTTTTTTTTCATGCGGCTGAAAAACCAGCGATGCTGAAAATCCTTTAAAAAGAATTCTTCGTCAATATGGTGGATCATTGCAATGTTTTTGGATGCATCAGAATCATTTCCAAAAACCATTGGATAAGGCTCCTTGATCAGTACATCTGCCTTCGGATAATGCGATTTTACTTTTGCCCAGTACCGGATCGTGTTTTCTTTTTCTGTTAATAAAGTTTTTTTATCAATGGAAATTTTAAAATTATTTTTTAAAGCGGAAGCTGCATGAAAGTCATAGGCGTTGCCTCCGTTAGCGCCATTTATTAATTTTCCTGATTCAAATGAAGCGTAAACTAACGGTGAGCGGGTTTGCCACAAAATTTTTTTCATACGCTGTAATCCATCCTTTTCATTGCCGGAAAACAATATTCTGAAAAAATTTTTTTGTATTCACCGGGCCACTTTTCAAAATCCGGTAACACATCCGGCTGGTAATGCTTCCCCTTTATTTTTGAATAGGAATAGCGAAACAAAGCGCTGCGCGTCTTATTCACTTTTTTATTTTTTATCTCCTCCCAATTTTTTTTCGATAATTTAAAGCCAAACGGCTCCAATAGTTTTTCATTGAAGTAATCATAACTATCGGTCAGGCTTTCCAGTTTTATAACCGGAACTTTTTTATCTAATAAATTTTCAACGGCATTTTTCCAGTTCCAGCAAATCTGTTCGAAGCGATTGCCGTTCATCCATCGTTGAATGTCGGTTTTTTCTTTAGGGACCAGGTGAATGTCGTTTTCATTTCTCCGTGTATAAATTGACCGTACCACTTCCTTCGGATGTCTCACCAGGTGAAAAATTTCGCGGGGCTGAAAAATTTTTTTTAATTCATCAGTCGCATTTTGCAAGTAGGAATCAGAATCAATATACCATTCAGACGCGATTTCTGATTCAATTTTCTTTTTTTTCCGCAACAGGTATTCCGTTGTATAATCTGTGTTTTTTAAATACCAGCTTAATAACCAGAACTCACGGCTGCCGGTATTTTCATGTCCCACATGAACACCCTGAATTTTGGAAAGCAGGGCGCTGATAAAAGAAGTTCCCGATCTTCCCATTCCTGTAATAAAAATATATTTCATTTTGTCGGAGGCATAATTACATAAAGGGGATGGGACTCAATTTGCATGAAGATTCATTGTTAAAGTAAAGAAACTTGGCAAAAATTTATTCCTGTATTCAAAATATTTTTTTTCAAATTCAAATTTTTCAAGAAGGATAGGGGGAGTGTCTTCAAAAGCAACCGGGATTTCAAACCTGAAATGATTCAACTTGTTCTGTAATCGAAAATATTGTTTTCCGAAAAAAGCCAGCTGATGAGGTAAAAGAAATCCATGTCTCGAAAAGTTCACCCTGTTGGAACGCACTACAGAGATGTTATTGGTTATTGAATAAGTGGATTTTTCAGGAAGATAGAATTTATGAGAGTTAAATAGTGTGATAACAAACTGCATAAATTCTCCATAAAATTCATTCCACCACCTTATTATTTCATTATTTGAGGGCGTTTTATCAAACCAGTTTTTTCTCCATTCAATTATATCAGAGATTTTTTCTACAAGCTTTCCTTTTTGTATTCCCAGGAAATCACAATCATATTGCAACGCTTTTACATGCAACAGCAGATCCCGTATGCGTAACACACGATATGACTGCTGAAGATAAATTGTAATGCACATTCTGATGACGTATTCGATAGCCACCTGCTTTTTTAAAATCTCTGTATTTTCCGGTGAGAGGGATGGGCTTGACCGTATGTCTCTTCCGCAAAGGAGCGTAAAATTATTAAAAAAAGTGAATCGCACTGCATCGGCAAAATCCCGGTGTGAAACGCCATATAAATTATGGACAAACAAATATTTTTCTCCGGGAGACAGGTTTTCAAGAAAATTATTTTCAATCTTTTTGTTGTCCTCAAAAATGACGATAAGATCAAGATCGGAAATGCCGGGACTTCCAATGCTGCCGACCTGGTAAACTGAAATTGTTTCAGGCAACGCTTCCAATCGTTTTACCATTGCATCCAGCACCTTCTTATAAGAGGATGCTGAAACGTAATGAGGAAAATCAATTAGCCGGTGGCTCATTCGATAATTGTAATTTTAGGTCCCCGACAAAATTTTTCATCTTTTGAATAAAAGCATCATCAAATTTATTTTTTACAGAAGCAGGTATATCGCCTGAAAAATATTTTGAGGGAATCATCCTCGAAAACAAAGTAGAATTATTTTTTAATGAACGATAAAACAGCGGAGGATCATAATTCCAGTTTGACCTCACAGAAGATATTTCATCCATCACGGTGTATTTTTCTCTCAATTCATTTTTTACTTTTTCAAAGCTAAACTTTTTAAAAATTCCGAACCCTGTCCTGGCCTGGATGTAAAAAGCAGGAAGCAACATGAATTCGCTCAGCAGGTTTTTGAAATTATAGTAATTTTTCAAAAAGCTCTTTGAATCCAATTTGTTTAAAATTCCGCGGGCCATGTTGTTAAAGCTTTTGTTAAATTGCTCTTTAAACCCTTCTTTCGAAATTTGAATGGCAATTTTATTTTCGCCAAATAAACACTTAGCATAACGGATCAGCTCATTCGGAAAATAATATTCGGGAAAATTTTTTAAATCGGATTCAGTAAGAATGAACCAGCCGTGATGCTGTAAAGGATCCATTTCATTCATTATTTTTTCTGACTGTTTTAAAATCAATGCAACTTTTTCAAGCCGGGTATCATTAAGCAGCGTTTCATCCTTTACAATAACAAACCCGTCAAAATCACTATACGCTACTTCTTCCGAGATGGCCACACTGCTGTGAGTATATGCACCTATGAGATCACCTGCGATCCTGTTTTTTAAAAATCCTGAAATTTTTTTTGCATACATATTTTTTCCGGAATAATTTTCTAGTTCAAAAACGATTTGATTCAAATCCCGGTAGACTGATTTTGTTTCTTTGAATACTGCGGAAATTTTTTTTGCATTTTTATGGAACGGTGCTGCAGGCGATAAAACGGACAGCAGTTTGTCTGACCTGTCCAAACACCCATTGCGGAAATATTTTGTTAAAAATGATCTGAATTCTTCGTTACCCAAAGGAATTAAAATTTGGAAATTATCTCTGATGCCTGTTTTGAAATGCAGGCGAATTTACAAATGGTTTTCCAACTGCACTTTTCCTGCCGCGATTTTTCCGGGAGGCTTTGAATTTTTATTTTTTATCTGAGAAAAAATAAATTTCAGAGGAGGCGCCTGTAAATGGAAAGCATAAAATTTGAATGTTACAGCAAGGGTTGAAAAAAAATGTTTAAAATTTTTCTGTTTAAAATAATTAAACAGGAGTCTTGTGAGGGTAATATTCATTGCCCTGCGGATATTCTGTTTTACTTTTTTTGACTTGAAATAAGAAAGCATAGCTTCGTAAGTTTTCAATTTGCTTTCTTCCTTCTGAAACGGATTTCTTCCCGCATAAAACCCCGATCCATGCAGGCATTTATTCCCGGTTACTTTATTCAAAAATTTAATTTTACCTTTTTCGCTGATCAGCGCTTTCAGGAACATATCTGCATTGGTAACCTTATTAAGATCATCCGGAAAATTTACCGGCATTGCATCTTTTCTAAAAACTGTAGTTAATGTAGGAGGTGAAATTTTAGCAACAAAAGTTTCATGCGTAAACGTATCTTCTTTATAAGTGAGCAACGGCCCGGATGTTATTCCACCGGATTTATTGACGAGACAAACATTGGTAAAACACATTACAAAGCCGGTATTGTTTTCAAGGAAAGATACCTGTTCCTGCAATTTGTTGAGGTCGGTCCAGTAATCGTCTCCATCACAAAGGGCGATATATTTTCCTCTTGCTGCCTTTAAGTTTTCAAGAAAATTAAACCTGCCTGTGGGTTTTTGGTTAATAAAGATTACATCTTTCCTTGAACGAAGGAACAACCGGATAATGCCGGGAAATTTATCGGCATATTCCATACAAATTTCACGGGTACCATCATTCGATTCGTCTTCTCCTAAAATTATTTCAAAAGGAAAATCAGTTTTTTGATTTAATACACCATCGAGGCATCGTTTGATAAAAGCTTCCTGCTGGTAGGCAGGAATGCAAACAGATACCAGGGGAGTAATTTCCGGTTTCAATTTATTGCCGCTCATGAGATGATACTCCTCACACCTCGTAGTTAAATTGTTTAAGCATCTCCCCGGAAATTGAATTGAAAATATTTACTTCTTCGGGCATTAATTCTTTTTTATATTTCCCGTAATTTGACGGATCAGGTTTTTCCATTGTTTTCTTTTTCCAATCCATTAATGCTGCGGGTTCGTCCTGGTTTTCTTTGTTATGTAAAAAATAATTAAGCATGTCACCGCTGAAATCGAGTCCTGTGAATTTGCAGATTTTTTCCAATTCATTTTCTGTATTTGTGACCAGGTTTTCATATTTTAAAATGCACTTCTGATCTTCAGGAAGTGTGTCAAAAAAATTTAAAACGCGTTGGTTGTTTGCAAGCCACTCATTGGCGATGTCGTCAATTTTATGCGGCAGCTTTGGTTTATAAACAGATGCAGATTCTAATTTTTGCATGCTTTTATAGGAGCAGGCCACATCCCTTCCGTCCCGGATGATCAGGATAAATTGAGCGCTGGGAAAAATGGTGAGGAGCTTATGCATCCTTTGAATGTAATAGTTGTTTTTATCGCCCCACCTTTTAAGTTTAGCTTTATTTTTTTTTTGCGCAAAAGTCAGGCAGACCATTAAGCATAATTGAGCATAATTTTCCGGCAGATGAAATAAAATATTTTCGCTTAATTTATTTTCTTCAATTTGCCATGTCTCCATTTTTTTTGAGCTCAGAATATCACGGACATATTCATCAACTGCATTTTCGTCCCGCGATTTATTTTTATTCCAACCACAGTATTTTTCGTACCACCATTCAATAAACCCGCATTCAGGAGGGACACATATTTGAGGATGACTGTTGAGCATAAGCCTCAGTAAAGAGGTGCCCGATCTTGGATTGCCCAGGATGAAAAAAGGATTTTTATTAATCTCATCTAACGAAAGCACTTTTTATTTTTTAACTGCGATAATTCAGGCTGGTTGCCTGTTGCAGAGATGATCCATGCAAAAATAACCCAATTTTTCCTGTGAAAACAGGTTTGAAATTAATCTTTTAAAATCACCATTGAAATTGCTTTCCTGTCAATTCAAAAAGCCTGTGATTCCAGTTCTGGTAATAATCAATCAATTGATTCCGGGTGGAACCGTCTAACTTTTCAGCATACCGCACTTCCTGTTTTTTCACCACAATTTTATTAATCACATTTGGAGCAGAGCTAAAATCAAAATGCCGGACATTCAAAAATTGTTCTATTTCAGAAAGCGTTTTCAATTTGTCGTCTGCAAATTCTTTGAAACCAAAAATTAAAACCTGGTCCTTATTAAAATATTTAAGATACTCTGTGAGCTGCAAAAAATAAATTCCCTTCCTGATGAATGATGGTTCTTCTTCAAAAAATTTACCGGATTCCATTTTTTGAATTTCATACGTGATGCATTCCTTGAATGTGGGAAAGGTTTCCCTGTTCTTATATAAATAATTATATAAAAAATAACCGCTTTCGCCTTCGGGGCTTTTCGTTAAAATATCAGGAATGGATTTGCTTTCAAAAAAGTTCCGGTACATGTTCCAGGCTGAATAAGCCCTGTCAACGGGGTTTCGCAGCAGTATAATTAATTTAATACCCGGCCGGTATTTATAAATTCTTTCCGCAGCCTGTTTGCTGTATAAATAATTCGGTGTGGCTTCATAAAAAAGTTTATTGCGTGCAGCGGGATGTACAAAATGTTTTTCGTACCAGCTGAACCCTTTCTTAAAATTGGAATCCCTGTTAAAAAAATGTATTTCTTTTACACTTCCTTTAACGAGCTCAGGATGGACACTGAGATAATGATGCAGTGAGCTTGTTCCTGATTTTTGAGCGCCAATTATCAAAAAACCAGGCGCATGTCCGGGAAGAAGTGACCTCAGACTTTTTTTAATGATCCTTTTAACCGGCCCCATGATTGAATACCATTTTTCATGACAAAGGTAGAGGAATCAGTTTTTAAAAGATAGTTTGCAAGCAGGTAATAACCGATATACACGAACGATTTCAGAGTTCCTAAAAATAAAAAGGATTTTACATTGTAAAACAAAAGATAAATAAGGAGATAACCTGAAACAAAAATCAGGAGATAAGGGAAAACAGTATTTAATTGTTTTTTGAAAGAAATGTTCAAATGACGGGTAACCACAAAATTGTTAAACAGCCAATTTGCATAAGCCACTCCTACCACCGACCATAAGAATGCTTTGAAACCGATAAAATAAGCAAAGAAAAACATCGGCACCAGCACAAGCCTCCGGACATTTCCGTACCAAAAATTTTCTTTCGATTTTCCTTTTGCAAGAAAAGCGCTTACAATAATGGAATTAATCGGCAATACAAATGATTTTAATGCGAGCACCTGGAAAATAATAACAGACGGAGCCCATTTTTTTCCAAATAGCAAAATTATTATATCAGGCCCGGCAAAAACCATAATGCCTGTGAGCAGGAAAGAAATAAAAGCAATAAAATGCAACAGCCTGAAAAGAATGGCTTTGTATTGTACATCATCATCCTGAACTTTGCTCAGGATAGGATAAAAAACTTTTGTAATGCTCGAAGAAGAATATTTGGTAACAAGGGCGTTTACTGAATCAGCCCGGCTGTAATAACCGAGAATTGCCGGAGCAAAAATTTTTCCGACAACCAATACATCGAGCCGGCTGAAAAAACGGTTCAGCAATTGGGATAAGAAGCTGTACGAGCTGAATGATGATAATTTTTTTACTTCCGCCCATGAAAATTCCAGCTTGGGATACCATTCTGCCACCCGCCATAAAATCACTACGTCTACGAATGTTGCCACCAAGTTTTGTGCAACCAGGGCATACACTCCGCATTTCATAAATGCGAGATAAATTCCTACAAGCCCCCCGATGCATTGAGATATAACCTGGCGGATCGTAAGCGTTTTAAAATTTATATTTCGGGCAAGAATGGTGCGTTGCACAATATTTAATGATGATATAAAAATGCTGAGAGAAAGCCATCTTATAACGGTTGTTACTTTTTCGTTATGATAAAAATCCCCGATAAAGGGCGCTCCTGCCTGGAATAAAAGAACTAAAGAAATTCCAAGTGCGATGTTGATATAAAAAACAGATGAGTATGTTAAAGATGTATTGGTTTTGTTTTGAATAAGGGCAGAAGCAAACCCGAGATCAGAAAAAATCTGCAGCAGGTTAATAATTACCAAAGCGATCCCCACCAACCCGAATTCGGCAGGCTGCAGCATACGTGCAAGAAAAATTGAAATGATAAACCCGATCCCATGCTGAGAAAATGTTCCGGCTAAATCCCAGATAATTGCATGCTTTGCTTTATGTTTGAGTTCAGCCATTATTTAAACTGTTCAACATCCTGTTCCCCAACGGAAACAAATTAAACGGACATTGATTTTATTTTTTCAACAATGAAATCTATGGTGCTTTCTTCGAGATCAGGAAAAATGGGAAGGCATAAAACTTCTTCTGTAATTTTTTCTGCAACAGGCAGCTTGCCGGGCAGTGCGGAATCCAACCCGCAGTATGCAGGAAACTGGCTTATCAGGGGATAGAAATACCTTCTCGTAAAAATATTATGATTTTTTAATTCGGTATACACTTCGTCACGTGTTTTCCCGAAATTTTTTTTGTCAATTAAAACAGGGAAGTAACCATAACAATGATTAATGCCGGACAAGTCTTTTGTTAATTTTATTCCGGGACTATTTTTTAACTGTTCACGATAGTAATCAGCAATTGCTTTTCTTTTTTCGATCAACTGATCCACATATTTAAGCTGCAACAATCCAAATGCTGATTGCACCTCATTCATTTTTGCATTGATACCGTGCGCAATCACCGTAGTTTCTCCCGCAAATCCGAAATTTTTTAAAAGGTCTATTCTTTTTTTCATCGCTTCATCATTGCAAATGATGGCTCCGCCTTCAAAGGTATTGTATACCTTTGTTGCATGGAAACTCATGACTGATAAGTCACCGAAATTTAAAACCGGTACGCCATTTACTTTTTCACCGAAGGTATGACAGGCATCATAAATCACCTTCAACCCATAGGTATCTGCAATTTTTTTAATCCCTGTTACATCGCACGGAATCCCATACACATGAACGGGAAGTATTGCAGTTGTTTTGGGAGTAATGGCAGCTTCAATTTTTTTAGGATCAAGATTGAAATTTTCGGGATCAATATCTGTAAAAACCGGGTTGATATTATTCCACCACAGGGCATGAGTAGTTGCTACAAAGCTGAAGGGCGTGGTGATTACTTCGCCCGTTATCCGCAGCGCCTGCAATGCCGTGACGAGTGCAAGTGTGCCGTTTGAAAAAAGTGAAATGTGTTTTACCCCGAGGTAAGCACACAGTTCCTGCTCAAGCTGTTTATGAAACTGGCCATTATTGGTGAGCCACTTGTTATCCCAGATTTTTTCAAGGTACTTGATAAATTCAGGCAGGGGAGGCATGGCCGGCTGTGTAACGTATGCAGCTTTGCTGATTTTTACCTGTGTTTTTTCTACGGGCATCGTTTTATTTTATTATTTCAATCTGTTTTAAATCCGGTTTTTCTTTTTGATCATTCAGCAGGTGGATATTTAAGAATTGACCACTCTGTAAATTTTTATCTTCTTAAGAAAATTTCCATCCTGTCCTTCATATCTCCACTGTGATGGGAATGCACTTGTTCCTTCAGAATGTCCGAGCCAATATTTTGAATCGATCTCGCTGATTAATTCGCACTTTGTATCGAGAAAATTAAACATATCATCCATCCATGGTTTTTGCCTCACCCTGTTAAGGCGGTAAACCATACCATCATCAATTATAAGGAATTTCGCCTGCACAGCCATCGTTGCATTTTCAAAGGACTGGGCAGGCTTCCCGATTCTCGGGCTCATTGCGGAGCTGGAATAATAATTTTGATTTTTGAAGTCGAGGTAAAACAATCCGCTGCCAATTATTGTTGCATTATTATCACGAATGATATTTCTCAATTCTGACCTGATCTGCTGAAAATTTTCTGCATATTCCTGTTGCTTTTTTACTCCCGGGAAATTAGTGAGAAATACGAGGCACAGCATTGCCGCCAGGATATTAATGAATTTATTTTTCAGGCTGAAACCAGCGCTGAATTCATTCAAGGCAGCTGCTATTAAAACAGCACATAGCGGGAATACGATGATATTGTAATGCCCGTTGCTTGCCGAAATTAAAGGTAAGAGAATTATGGGTGTAATTATTCCTATGATCAGGATATCAAAATATTGCCTTAAAGCGGAAACACTTTTTGTTTTTATTAAATAGTAAAATGAAACACAGGACGCAAGAAAAAAAAGAAGTGATACGGGCCGGGCAAACATATTGACCGATGAAAATTTATGATAAAAGATTACAGGTAATGAAATAATCACTCTTACTCCACGCCTTAATATCGGAGGGCCCGTTACATCCAGGAGATCCCCGCCTCCTGCCAGGACCGCCTGCGTTGCCGCAGCATGCATGATGTGATAAAAAAAAAGAAAACCTGCTATCATGCTTATTGCAAAGAGCAGCGTGTTGATGGAAATAAAATTTTTGTACTCACGACACAAATAAATACATCCGAAGGTGGCCGGGATCATTATAGCATTCGGATGAATGGCTATTACTGTCAGCCAGCCGTAGGCTCCGCTGAATAATAACAATAATTTTTTTTTCCATGAGGATTGAACTTCGAGCGCATATATAAAAAACATGAGCCCGAGTAAGTAAGAAGCCGTGATCATTAATTCAGGGCGCTGGCTGTGCAACTGGCTGAAAAATTCGGGTACCATGATAAGCAAAACAACAGTAACAAAAGATACAATTTTATGGAGACCGATTTTCCTGCCAAACCAGAAAGTGAGTACACACACTAATAAGCTCCATGCAAAGGAAGTAACCCGAAATGCAGCAATATCGTCAATCGGGAGAACGCCAATAAAGAAAGCCTGCGAAGCGGTTTTTATAATTCCAAAATATTTGCTTCCCCCGGTTGCGCTGAACAATGAATTCATATAGGGAGATATTTCAACAGGAAACATCGGATCGCCCTGGTGATGATATTTTAAAAGAAAATGCGCGCGGGAAATTTCCCACATGTCATCGCCTTTAACCGGGGGAATGTACAGGTAAAAAATTCCATAAATAAGATAGCCGGCAAGGACGCAAAAGCAAAAGAAAAAAAACAGCTTATTGTATTTCATTCTTATGACAAGCCCATCTTTAGTTTTTATAAAAATTATTTATTTCATTTATCACATCGTTAAGATTCGTATCTGTTAATTCATTATAAAAAGGAAGGCGAAGCAGGCGATCTGAAAACGTATCAGAATATTTTAATTCACGTCCGTCATGCCTGTCTTTATAGTAAGGGCTTTTATGAAGAGAAAGATAGTGAAATACAGGGTAAATCTGTTTTTGCTTAAGCGTATTGATAAGCCGGTTTCTTTCGTCAAGCGAACCGCATACTATATAAAACATGTGTGCATTATTAGTTGCATAGCCGGGAATTACAGGAAGCATAATCTTTCCATCCTTTTCCAACTGCACCAGGCCCTGGCGGTAAGTGTTCCAGATTTTTTTTCTTTTGGCCTGGATATCTTCAAGGTTTTCAATCTGCGCATATAAAAATGCTGCAATTATATCGGATGGAAGAAACGATGAACCAATGTCAACCCATCCGTATTTATCTACTTCTCCCCTGAAAAATGCCGAACGGTTGGTACCTTTTTCCCTGATAATTTCGGCCCTCTTTGCAAACTGCTCATCATTTATGGTCAGCATTCCGCCTTCTCCTGAAATAATATTTTTAGTTTCATGAAATGAAAAAGCTGCCAGGTGGCCTATTCTCCCGAGCGGTTTGTCTTTGTAAAATGAATCTACTGATTGTGCTGCATCTTCAACAACAAACAGGTTATGTTTTTTCGCCAATGCCATTATCTTGTCCATATCGCACGCAACACCGGCATAGTGCACCGGCACAATTGCTTTTGTATTTTTCGTAATGAGCGATTCAAGCTTATCCGCATCCATATTGGGATTATCAGCATAACTGTCGGCAAAAATTATTTTTGCTCCGCGCAGCACAAATGCATTGGCTGTGGAAACGAATGTAAATGACGGAACAATTATCTCATCTTCCGGCTTTGTATGAATGAGAATAGCAGCCATTTCAAGCGCGTCACTGCAAGAAGTAGTCAGCAGGACTTTTTTAAACCCGTATTTTTTTTCAAAAAACTCATGGCACTTTTTTGTAAAAATTCCGTCACCGGATATTTTGAGGCTTTCAACGGCCTGTTTAATATACTCTGTTTCTTTCCCGGTAAAATATGGTTTGTTGAAGGTGATCATAATGTTTTTGTACTAAGTAAAGTATTCTGTTGTTCCTATTTCTTCTCATTCCAGCAATGCATCGTGACACAGCAAGTGCCGATTCTGAATCCTTCTTTTGTAAAGGCTGCATTGACGGCATAATTAGTAGCATGTACTTTAACGTCTTTTAATACGATATCCCTGCCGGCTGCCCATTCGACTCCCTTAACGAGCATGGAGCGAAATATCCCTCTCCCGGAATATTTTGATGACACTGCACCTATTACACCGGTTGCCACCGGTGTGTCATTTACTTTTTTTTCCCTGAAGGCAAAATAGCCGATTGGTTTTTCATTGTCGTATGCAGCGTAAACAACATCGGCATATTCTTTTTTTGTACAAACATTTCGCGTCCAGTCTTTATATATCTCAAGACACTTTTTACGGTCGAGCCTTTCGTCAGCGAAGTAATGTCCGAACTTGTCAAACAGATCTTCCGCAAGGTTAACAAGATCGTCCACGTCTGATGGCCTGATTTCACTAACAGGGTATAAATTTTTCTTTTTGACCCCGGCAGAATTTTCTTTCGAGTCATAATAATCATACCCCAGTTGGAAATCCATAATCCTGAAACCATGTTTTTCAAGTTGGTTTATTAACCGGATATTTTCACAATTTACTTTGGTGATGATAAGCGGAACCTGTTGTTCTTTTAAAAACAGGATAATTTCCTCCACATTATTTTTCCTATCATCAAAGTCAAATTTGGCAATTTTAAAACCAAACCGTTCAGTGTCTAATTTGCTGATATAATCTTCTAACCGCAACATTTTATTTGAATCGTGTTGAATTTTCCTTTTACAAAAACAATTTGTAATTTCTGCGAACGCTGTTATATTTTTTATAATCCGGTTAATTCTTTCACAGAAAACAGGGGTCTCCGTTTAGCTTCTCTATAAATTCTTCCTATGTAAATAGCAGCAATGCCTATAAAAAATAATTGTAACCCGGTTCCTAATATTATAGCCCCGATCGTGGATGCCCAGCCTACCTGAAAATCCATGACAAATAGTTTTACGTACAGGATTGTGACTAAAAACAACAGTCCTGCAAAAAAAAGAATAAATCCCAGACTTACCGCCATTTTCAGAGGAATTTCCGAATAATCAAAAATGGCATTAAAAGCCAATCGCATTTTCTTTTTAAATGTAAATTTAGTTGTGCCTGCAAACCGCTCACGTTGTTCTATCAGGAGAGTGGTGCGTTTCATCCCGATATGCATAAAAATCCCCTCGATAAAACGATTCTGTTCAGGATATTCCAGGAATTTTTCGGCAAATTTCCTGTTGAAAATCCGCATGACGGCCAATCCTTTTGGAATCTTTAAGCCGGTAAATTTATCCAGCGTTGTCCAGAAAATGGAGGAAAGGATCTTATTAAGTAATCCATCCATTTTTTCTTTCCTGATTCCAAAAACAAGATCATAGCCTTTTTCAATTTCTGTAATGAAACGAGGAATTTCATTCGGAGGATCCTGCAGATCGGGGTCCATATAAAGCAGGTAATCTCCCGAAGCATACGTTATGCCGGCTGTTACAGCAGCGTTTTTTCCATGGTTGTAAGACAGTTCAATAAGCTTAATCCAGGATTTATTTTTTATTTCTTCCTTTATAAGATCAACTGTGCGGTCGGAACTGCCATCATCAACAAAAACAATTTCATAATCCATCGGCAGGGATTGAAGTACTTCCCCGGTTTCCTTAATGAATTGCAGAATACATTCCTCTTCGAAATAAACAGGAACAACGAGAGAAATTTTTAGTGTTTTTGTTACAGGAAAGGTATTCATGTCATCTGATTTTTGCGGCCACAACAAGGCAACTTCCGCCAAAATTTATCTTTTCTTTATTATGTATTTTTTTTAATTCCCAACTTAATACTTTTTCAAGCATATTATTCACCACTCCTTTATTGGAAGCGTGAATCTTTTTATGCTTTTTAAAAATATCTGTTTTCTTTCTTAGCCTTAATTTTGTTGGTAAAGTTCTGAAGAAATAAATCGGCAATGGTAAAATTGAAAAAATGTAGGTTGAATAAGTAATTTTAAAGCCGGCTTTTTTCAGCAAATTCTCAATCGTGTTTAAGGTATATCTTCTGAAGTGATCGGCTTCAACATCTTCCTCTGACCACAGAAACGGATAGGCAGGAACGGATATATAAAGCATATTGCCCGGAGCAAGATAGTTGTTTAGCTTATTAAGGAAGGCCAGGTCATCTTCTATATGCTCCAATACATCAAAAATTCCAACCGCATCCAGGCTGTCGGGCTGGAGCTGCGCATCTTCAATTGTTGAACAGATAATGTTTGTTAAACCTCTTTTTTGTGCATTCAAAACGCCTTTTAAACCAGGCTCAACGAGTACGGTTTTTATTCCGGCTTTCTCAAGCCCGCAGGCTACATAACCATTGCCTCCGCCCACATCAAAAACAGTTCCTCCGGGACTAAAGTTTTTTACCGTTTCGATAATGCATTTATTGCGGTGGGCAAACCAAAAGCTGTTTTCTTCAATTTCAAAGCAAACATCATATCCAATGTCGGGATAAGAAAGCGAAGAAGACTTTCTCGAGAACCAGATTCCGTTTCTCAATTCAAGATTTTTGGTGGTATTGGTAAGATCAAATGTCAAAGCAGTGGCGTTAATGTTTAGCGTGGTTTTTAAATATTGATTATTCATTCACTTTATAAACGAGCACCTTTTGAAGGAAGCGTGTTTCCATTGCATCGTATCGCCAGCTTTCAGGAAACCTTTTCGGATGCCAGATTCTACCGCCTATATAGTAATATGTTTTGAATGTATCTATGAGGGTGCACTTATTATCTAAGTAACTGATTAAATCATTAAGCCATTGAGTTCCGCGGTTGGAAGTAACCGCCTTTGCCATGAAAATATCGTCCACAATAATATATTTTACATTTAATGCCTCAATCGCCTGCTGAAAGCTTTGGCCGGGAATTCCGGCATCCACCCCAAACCATGTGAAATGATAATAAGGCTGATTTTCAAATGTAGTATAATGCATCGTGCTTCCCAAAACAGGGACATTTCCAGGTATAGAATGTCTTAATTCTGCTTCCAGCTTTTTGTAGTTTTCATTATACACCTTATGAATTCCTAATCCATAAAAATTTGTGGAAAAGGTTAAAACAAGCATAACTGAAATGAGAACAGATTTACTTAAAGCATTTTTATTTTCAATCATTTGGTTAAGGATAAATGCGATGCAAATTGCGATAAATGGAAAAATAATAATATTGAACGGACCATAGCTTCCTGATAGAAAATACGCAATCATTACGGAACTTATCACAGCAGGCAAAATGACCGGATAAAAATGAACGAGGCTATGTTTCTTTTTATAAATCACAACGATTGTGACCAGGAAAAACACAAATATCCCGAAACTAATCAGCTTCGAAAGTGAATTAAATGCTGCAAAATTGTTATAAAAAAGAAACGGGACCTTAAAAATAAATTTGTAAAACGGCTGCTCAAACACGGGGGGGCCCTGCACATCAAAATAATTTCCTCCGCCCAATTCCTGTGCTTTCGCAGAAATGGAGAAATAAATGTAAGAGTAAAGAAGCAAGCCGGGAAGAAAGGAAATCCCAAGCAAAACAGTGTTCAGAGAAAAGATTTTTTTCCTGTTAAGAAACAGGTAAATAATTCCAAGTGAACCGGGAAGGAACATTCCGGTAGGATGGAGGCAGATAGCGGGAATCCATGAGGTAAGCCCTATTATCACTAAATAAATTCGCTGTTTAGCCTGATTTTCAATTTTGAGTGTTCTCAGTAATAAAATTATATAAATCACAAAACTTAATGCCAATGCAAGCTCCACACGTGACCGGTGAATTTGTAATAAAAACTCAGGCGATATGATTAAAATAATTACACTGAGCCATGCCGAAAATTTTGAAAGTTTGAATTCTATTGCAAGCATATAAACGGCCCCGCAAAGCAACAAGCTCCATAAAAAAGAGGTAAAGTGCAGTGCAAGATGTTCGCTCAAAGGTGTAAGTAAATAGGTAAGCGCGAAAGCGCCTGTTTTGAATAAGCCTATTAACTGGTTGGCAGGAGTGGCGTTAAAATATACTGCCATAAAAGGCGAAGTTTCTTTTTTAAACAGGGGTTCATCTATACGATGGAAATGAATTAAATTTCTGAACCGGGAAATTTCCCAATTATCATCAGCCGTGATACCGGGATATTGAAGAAAAAAAATTCCAAAAATGATGTAGCAAAAAAAAATAAATACCGCAGTATAAAAAACTATTTTTTTGGCTTGTGACATTAGCGGAAATTCCCTGATTTACGCATATTGGTTTTATACCGGGAAAAATATAATTTATGTAAGATATCCTTTTGAGGAGAATCGGTTCTCCATTTGGGAGCGCAAAAATAGGAATAAAAAGAAAACAGGGAATCCCCTGTATAATACCCGTTTCCCAAATGATTTATCTGTTTCAGCCGCCAAACATCCGATCCTTGATTAAATTATTACTTAATTTTTTATTTTTTTTGTAACCGGCCGTTTTTACACCGCGTCTTAATAGTTGAAATACTCAATAATAATTTATTAAAACAAAACAAAAAAATAAAACTATGGCAGAAGAAATCATTGTCCCGATTGCAATCTTTGGAACTATTTTCGGAATCCTTTATGTGTTTTTTACAACGCGAAACAAAGAACGGCTTGCTTTGATTGAAAAAGGGGCAGAAGCTTCCCTGTTCAATACCGGCAGAAAAAATAACAGAACCTTTGCGCTCAAAGCCGGGATGTTTCTCGTTGGAATTGCACTTGGCCTGCTGCTTGGCAATGTCATTGCAGAAACCACAAGATTAAAAGAAGAAGTGGCTTATTTCTCCATGACATTCCTTTGTGGCGGATTGAGCCTTATTATATTTTACTTTATTGAAAAGAAAATGATACGGGAATAATCCGAAAGCTGGCTGTAAAACTACCATTGAAAGCGGGCAGGTGTAATTATCGTTTGCCCGCTTTCTCATTTTTAGTCCGTTGCTTTGAATTTTTCATATAATTTTTTAACTTTTAACCCAAAGTGATGCAATCTTTTCCCTCTGGTTTGCGTCTTCATAATGAGAAAGCCTAAATTTTCTGTTTAAAAATTTGTTTGATAAAACTATTTTAACTTTATTTACAATAAATTAAACCATTCAATAAATTTAATGAATATGAGTACAATTTTACGTTCTGTTAAAAATTCTTATCGGGCTTCCAGGATAGCAAGCTTAATTCCTTTAGTAGTATTTGGATTGCTTTCTCCCGGAAAGTCTTTGGGACAGCTTATTGTCCAGGGGGGCTTAACACCGGCCCAGCTTGTGGATACGTTATTGGGAGCCGGAGTTACGGTATCAAATATTACTTATACCGGGTTTGCCGGTGCATCCGGTGCTTTTGACGGAACCGCTTCAAATATAGGGATCGGGCATGGCATACTGCTTACTTCAGGTGAGATAGTAAATGCTCCCGGGCCAAACATATCCCCGGCAACAGGAACAGATAATTTGCTGCCCGGTGATGTTGACCTTAATACCTTAATTGGCGGAACTTCCCAGGATGCATGTGTCCTGGAATTTGATTTTACTGTTCCTACCGACACTGTTAAATTCAAATACGTTTTTGGCTCAGACGAATACAGCGAATACGTATGTTCAAACTTCAATGATGTTTTTGCATTTTTTATCAGCGGCCCGGGAATTTCAGGTATTCAGAACCTTGCTTTGATTCCCGGCACTTCCACTCCTGTATCTATCAACAATCTTAATGGCGGGGTATCAGGGGGCGGTGGTTTTCCCTGCATACTTACAAACAATGCTTTTTATATTAATAATGAAACTCCGCCCGGCCAAACTGTAGAGTATGACGGTTTCACAGTTGTTCTTGAAGCTGTAGCCGCTGTTGTACCATGCGGTACTTATCATATTAAAATTGCAATCGGTGATGTGGGTGACGGAAATTTTGATTCGGGAGTTTTCCTCGAGCAGGGAAGTTTTTCAGGAGTCTCCACAACAGCTGCAGGACTGGCAAATCCTCCAATTGCCTGTGCGCCCGGTACAATCAATTTTACAAATAATAGTGTTGGCGGATCTCTGTATGCCTGGAATTTTGATGATGGCAGCCCGGTAGACTCCAGCATGAACCCCTCGCATGTTTTTACCAATCCCGGAGTTTACAATGTACAATTGATAGCAACAGGAGCATTAGCGTGCGGAGGTATTTCAGATACCACATACATTACTGTAACTATAACAACAAATGTTCCGGTGGATTTAGGGCCCGATACAAGCTTATGTGCCGGAACGTCTATTGTTCTTGGTTATGGAATCATTCCCGGCACAAGCTATCTCTGGTCAACGGGAGATACAACATCTTATATTATTATTACTGCCCCCGGAACTTATACGGTAACGGTTACATCTGCGCTTTGTCCGGCAGGAACGGATACAATCAATGTTGCGCTCACAACCTTAAATCTCGATCTGGGAAATGATACCACACTTTGTGCAGGTCAATCAGTCACCTTTACGAGTAATATTACCGGAACCAATTATCAATGGTCAACAGGCAATACAGCATCATCCATGACAATTACCACGTCAGGTACCTACTGGATGGTAGTAACTGCTAATGGTTGCCAGGCTGTTGACACTGTCCAGGTTTTCTTTGGCAATCCTGCCGGAGTCACCCTTGGAAACGATACCACTATTTGCCCGGGTCAGTCAGTAACTCTTGGCGGTAGTTTGACCGGAACCATTTTTTCGTGGTCAACCGGTGATAGTACACAAACGATTAATGTAAATATACCCGGCACTTATTGGGTAACCGCTGGTCCTCCGGGTTGCCAGGGAAGTGACACGATAACTGTATCAGTTGCACAGGCTCCTGTTGTAAATCTCGGAAACGATACGACACTGTGTGCAGGAAATATACTTTCGCTCGATGCCGGAACTCATGCGTCATACATCTGGTCAACGGGTGCTACCACTGCTATCATTAATGTGACTTCTTCCGGCACTTATTATGTGGGTGTTAATGACGGAGGTTGTATGGGCGGAGATAGCATATTTGTTCAGTTTACTCCGTTACCTGTTGTGAATCTTGGTTCCAACCTGAGTTTCTGCACCGGCATGAGTGATACTTTAGATGCCGGTAATCCCGGAGCAACTTATTTATGGAGTACATTAAGCACTTCGCAAACTATTATTGTGAATACTTCAGGTACCTATACTGTAACTGTAACCTCATCCGGATGCACTGCCTCAGGCAGCGTTATGGTGACAGAAAACCCGCTTCCGGTTGTTGTTTTAACAAATGATACTTCAATTTGTACAGGTAATTCAGTTAACCTGAATGCCTCAGGAGGCAATAGTTATTCATGGACTCCTTCAACCGGATTGAGCAGTACAACAGTTCCTAACCCTACTGCGGCTAATCTTGCAAGTACCATCACGTATACAGTTACTGTAACAGATGGCAATAATTGCTCATCCTCCAAATCAATGACAATTACTGTCAATGCTCTGCCTTCCATTACGACCATTGCAGATACTGTAATCTGCGAAGGAAGTTCGATTACGTTAAATGCACAGGGCGGAGTATCTTATAGTTGGACCAACGGACAATATTTGGATAATGCGAATTCGTCATCTCCTGTTGCACAGCCTCCGGCAGGTACAACTTTCCAGGTAACCGGAACTGATGCCAATGGTTGCCAGAATTCTGCCTCAGTGAATATTGGAGTGGCATCTGTTCCAACTGCTTCGTTCTTTTCAGAATTTGAAATTTCCTGTGTTGGAACAAGAGGGATATTTACAAATAGCAGCGTCAACGCTTCACAATATCTATGGGATTTCGGAGACGGAACAACTTCAGGTGATCCAAATGTTGTTCATGATTTTGCCGTTGGGATTACAGGAACAATTTCTTTAACTGCCTATAATTCGGGTTGCTCTTCGGAAACAACAATTCCTATTCCTGATCCTTTAACTTTAAAAACAAATGTTCCCAATATCTTTACTCCAAATGCCGACCCGATCAATAGATGTTTCGGCTTAGACAGCCTGAATGGTTTTGAAAATTGCTTTACAATTGAGATATTTAACAGGTGGGGCAATTCGGTGTATCAATCCGATAATGCGCATGGCTGCTGGGATGGCACTACCGGAAGCAACCAGGCCCCGGCCGGAGTGTACTTTTATGTTTTGAAAATTGCAAACAATGAATTTAAGGGAACAATTGAATTAGTAAGGTGATTTTTAAAAGTAGTAAATAATAAAGCTTACTTCCAAAAAAAATGCTCCGATACTTCGGAGCATTTTTTTTGGGAAATCTAATCTGAAAATTTATTTTATAATCACCATCCCAATGGAAATATAAGAATGATCCTTTTCCCTTTTGATTTTACCTGGTAAGAATCATTTGTTTTGTATCAATAGTTTTTCCATCTGCAATCAGAATGTAGGTGTAAGTTCCCGGGGAAAGCGTCCCCGCTTTTAATTCAAACTGACCATTTCCTTTTGTTGTGATGTTAAAGGAGTTTAATTCGGCCCCTTCAAGTGAATAAATTTTAATTTCAGCAACTGACATATTCTCAGGAATATAATAACTGATTATAGTTTTTTCGGAAAAAGGATTAGGATTATTTTGAAGTAATGTTGCCTGAGAAGAAGAGTTATTCTTTAACTTTAATTTTTGTTCGGGAGTTAAAACACTTTTAAGGGCTTCAATTTCATTTTTCAGATTTTCAATCTCATTTGTTTTTAAATCCAATTCCTGGACGGCTTTCACTAAAGGAACCACAAATTCTGAATAACGTATCCCGTAAAAATCATCGTTATTTTTCGGTTTGTCAACTCCGCTGAAATCGTACCCTATTTTTGTTGCGGCAGCTTCTACTTCCTGCGCAATAAAACCGGTTTGAATCATTTTTTCTTTGTCAGCTATTCCTTTTTCCTGGGCCTGGTCATAATCTACATGCAGGAACTTATTCATTCCTCTCACGTCAAGGTTATAAGTAACCGGGCGAAGCAACCTGATAAAATCCAATCCGATCACATCTTCTTTTATGTTCTTCTTAAATCTTCCGTCACTTATTGCGGTGATCGAAGTAACAGCTGCTTTGATGGAAGTGATGCTTGTATTTCCCAGCACAATCAGGTTGTCTGCGGTCAGGCGTGATCCATTCCCCAACGCAGTTGAATTGGTATAGCTGGTGGTTGAGGTATTATCTGCGTCATTTCCAATGTAAGTACAACTGTTGTTAAAACTGGTATTACTGCAGGTGGAATAACCAATAGCAGTATTACCAGATCCGGTTGTGTTGTTATAAAGTGACTGGTGGCCCGCAGAAACATTATTGCCTCCAAGTGTGTTACTCACGTTGGAATATGCACCAATAGCAACATTTTGATCGCCTCCTGTATTTAACTGTAGTGCCCAAAAACCTAAGGCTGTATTAAAAGTTCCGTCAGAATTTGTTTCCATTGACTTATAGCCAAGAGCTGTGTTATAGTTTCCATTATTGTTATGCAATGAACTAAAGCCCACAGCGGTGTTTTGAGTGGCTGTTGTTATATCGTTGAGAGCAAACGAACCAACCGCGACATTTTCACTGCCAGATGTAACGTGATAGAGAGAACTTTGTCCAACGCCCGTATTGTCATTTCCGTCAATATTATGATACATGGAATAAAGTCCTACAGCAGTATTGTTATTGCCGGTTGAATTTATAGGCATGCAAAAATCACCCAGTGCCGTGTTGAATGATCCTGTAAGGTTGCTCTGCAACGTACCATGACCCATGGCTACATTATAACTGCCCTCTGTATTTGAGTTCAGCGTATTCCCGCCAACAGCAGTGTTTCCCGCTCCGGTTGTATTATTTGCCATTGATTTTGAACCTATCGCTGTGTTAACGCCTCCATTTGTATTTTTTGACAAAGCATTTGCACCCACGGCAGTATTTTCAAAGCCATCAACGCTTTTATAAAGTGCGTTGTAGCCCAAAGCAGTATTCGATCCGCCCTTCGTATTGTTTTTAAGGGCTTTTGCCCCGACTGCGGTATTATTGACAGCTTCATCACTGAATGATGCGCCCACGCTGTTATTATATAATGCTGAATCGCCAATTGCAACAATATTAAATCTATTGCTGTTCAGTTTTAAAGCAGCCACACCGATTGCAAGGTTTCCTGCACCCGGGTTGGCAACATACGTATTACCGCCTATGCGATAAACAGAATCGGTATTAATACTTCCGTTTTTAATATCCAATTTGAAAGCAGGCAGTTGTGTTCCGATGCCTACATTGCCGGTTGCACCCACTACCATGCGAATGGAATTCCATGTTCTTATTTTAAAAGTTTTTTTATCAATAGTCCCGATAAAATTAATGTTAGGATCTGTGTTGGAATTTCCTTTAAGGTCCCAAAAACCTGTAGTGCCGCTTGATTGGCTCATCGCCATGTTGCCAATCATTACAAAGGCTGTTATTGCAGCAATTGCATTTTTTTTGAAATTAGTTTTCATACTGTTTTTTTTAAGAGTTACTTTTTGTTTATTTTTTTTGAATTATATTTTTATTATCACCTAAAAGCCTTTACCTGAAAGGGTTTTGTTATTTTTAACAAACCTATAAGTTTTTTTCTGCACCTGCAAATCTTTATAAAAAAATAAATGTTGCCGATTGTTGCTTCAAAGCTACTTTACACAACAACAGGAATAGTACTGCATTTGCGGTATTTTTTTGTTTGCAGAAAAGTAAAAAAAGAATATTTTTTTCACCTGGAAATAATGTAACCGGGCAATCAGTTGAGCTCAACTGATTGCCCGGTACCTTAAACCTGGTTCACCGCTGAATCTTGCGCGGAAAGATTTTTTTTTTAACCTTTTAAAAATTATTTGCCAAAATTGACCTTCAAAGCGAACCCGATATTCCTTCCCATCTCCCGAACCCCGATATTTTTTACGAGCGAGAGATGGTTATAATACCCTTCATTCAGAATATTTGTTCCAAAAATGCTGAGTGAAGCTCTCTGTTTTAACAACCGGAAATTTCCGCCAATATGAACATCGAGCAACGTATATCCATCAGTGGGGATTTCATAAGCTGCAACTTTTTCCTGCTTGAAATAATTGCTTACTACAAAGGTGATGTAAGGATTATTAAACAGTATTTTTTTTGCTGAGCTTAATTTCAATTGCCCGATAATTTTATCGGCAGGCATAAACGGCAAATCTCCTCCACCCTTTAATTTTCCCCGTGTCACAGAATAATCTGCTTTCAAATCAAACCATTTCAGGCTTGCCGGGTGAATGTCAAACCCGGCAGAACCTCCGCTTAGGGTAGCATCATGTTGCAAAAAATCATACACCTGCAACCCGTCAATTGTATCGGCTGTTGGAGAAAGATAAATGTAATCGTGAACCAGGTTATAAAAACCAGAGGCATTAATGGAAGCAAAATCACCTTCCCAGATTATTCCCAGGTCGCCTTCAACATTTTGTTCCATTTTCAAACTGGTGTTACCGCGCTCAAAGCGAAATGTTCCTTCATGTCTTCCGAAAGTTCCAAGCTCTGCATAATTGGGTGCGCTGAAACCTGTTGCTCCATTTAATTTTATGGTCCATCCTGACATGGGATGGAAAGCTATACCGAGTGATCCGCTCACGGGTTTATATTCATTTTCAAAATCAATTTCAGGTTTCATTTCAAGCGAATCTTCTTCTTCCCCTTCGCCTTCTGCGCTCTCTGCTTCAATTTTTCTCAGGTCATAACGAATTCCTCCCAGGATATTTACTTTTTCCAAATCATAGCGCGCAAGTATATAACCCGCAAAATCGCTCACATCAGCATCCGGAACAAGCGTCTCAAGGCCGAAATTTTCATTCTTCTGCAACATGCCTTGTGTACCAACCGTGAAGCCAAACTTTTTTTCGGCATCGGAACTCCATTTCAAATCGTAAGTAATTACATTCAGCTTTAAGCCGAAAGCCAGTAAATATTTCTTTTTAATTCCTGTGGGTTCAAACTCCTTGCGATTATTCAGCTGGTAAGCTACATTTGCATTTACCTTGCTGTGCTTCATCAGGATTGTATTTTCACTCGAAACGATATGAGAAGTTACATCCTGGTAAGGCGCCTCCACATCGTACGTCATTTGCTCATGCTCGGGCTCAATGAGTAAAATGCTGTCGGGTTCAAGTTCTACAATCCCGGTGCGCTGGTTCATAAAACTGTACGACAATTTGGACACTCCCCATTTTTTACTGAGCCCTATTGATCCCTTCCCGGTAAGATCAATGAATTTTGAATTGGCGGCATAATTTCGTGTGAACAAAACACTATCCACTTTTTCACCGCCCTGTACATAACTTCCGTTCCCATGTCCTCCTGCCCGGAGAATATAAAACAGGCCGGTGTTCTTTGTTGCTTTATATCCCAAGTCAAAAGAAGTTCCGATGTTATTCACATTTCCTCCAATGGCTGCATCGGCAGCCCACTTTCCTGCAGCAGCCGGTTTTTCATCCACAAAAATTAAAGCACCGCCTAATGCATCAGCTCCATAAATTAAAGCTGCAGGCCCGCTGACGACTTCTACTTTTTCGATCCCGTTTTCAGAAATTCCCAAATCATGACGATCGTCCCATTGGTGATTTTCAATTCGTGTTCCCATTGAATAGAGCAAAATCCTGTTAAAAGAATTTCCACGGATCACAGGTTTCCCTATTCCGGTCCCGACTGAAATACGGTCAATACCCGGTTCATACGCCAATTTACTCATCAGTGTGAGCCCGGCCGTGTTATCTAATTCTTCTTTGGAAAATGTATTGACAGGGTATGGGATATTATCAGGAAGCTTAGTGTTATTAGATGTAACGATCACCTCCTTAATCTCGATAGACGAAAGCTCCATCATAATTTTTAATTCAGAAGCGGCATCGGCAAGGTTCACTGTCTTTACCTGCGATTTATAGCCAATCATGGTGAATTGAACATTCACAATTCCTGAAGCAGGGGTTTCAATGCTGAATGCACCGTCATTTCCCGTCACAGTTCCTTTTTGAATTTCGGGTATAAAGACTGTTAAGTTACCCAGCGGAGAATTGTTTTTGTCAGATACGGTGCCTTTTAATGTATTTTGTCCAAGCAACGGAAAAGAAAAAAATAAAATAATAATAAGGAGATTGATTTTTTTCATAACAATTTTTTTAACGTTTAAGAATAGAATTAATGGTATGATAAATTTGGTAAACCCGGAAAATTTACCGCGATGCAATAATTGTAATAAGAAAAAGGGTTAAGCCAACCGGGGTGGCGGGGAAGGCTTATCGATACAAAAATTCTCCAAAGAAAAATTTAATTGTCTTTCATTTTTTAGATCATAATCAAAGGGGAAAAATCCGTTCCTGCCGGAATCCGCAAAATAATCAGGGAAGGGAACTTTTAAATTGTCCCCGGAATTTTTCTGTGAAACCGGAATATTATTTTTAAAATGTGAATTTAAAGAAGTAAAAAGGTGATCTTCTTTCGAATCTTGGTAGCAATAAAGAAGAAGTACATTTTCTTCATGCGTCCTGGAAGCCACATCATACATTTTACCATTCAGAACGAATTCTTCGTTGTCATACCATACAATTTCCTTCTCATTTTCGGCCGAAATTCTTAAAACAATCAAATCGTGCTTACGGTTTACCCTGAAAAAATTTCTGACAATTTTCTTAACTTCAGTTTGCTGAACGGAAAACACCAGGTAATATCCCGAAATATTATACAGGAAAATGAAAAGCAGAATAATTGAAATTGTTTTTTTCGTGCGTACAGGCATACTGAGCCAAAGATATATTAAATTTGTATTGGAAATTTATAATTACAATACTCATGAAAACCGCACTTAAAACCTCCGTAAAATATTTGCTGATAATTTTGGCATTATCAGCAATGGCCGTTGCATGCAAAAAAACACAGGATGCCAAACTGCCTTCCATTTCCTTAAAATCAGGGGGCAATTATACCTCCTCCGATGGCAATGTAAGCACAAGTGATCTTATAAAAGTAGGGACTACTTCCGATAGAAACGAAGCCGATCTCAGAACATTTAAAATTTATTCATCCATCGGCAGCGGATCATTCACATTGAAAAAAACCTATTATTTAACTCCCGATGAAAAAAGTCATTATGAAAAAGATTATGAGATCATTCCAAAAAGTGTGAATACCTATGAAACTTGGAAGTTTGAGATTAATGATGCCGATGGCAATTCAAACTCAGTTTCTATCAAACTGAGCGTTCATTAAAACAAAATTTGAATCACGTGTTGAAATGTCCCTTCCGGAGGGACATTTTTATTTGAATTCATTTTAAATAAACCGGCTTTTTTTTTCACCTTTTACCAGGAACAAAATCCTTTTTCATACGTAAGCTTGGAAACTGATTTATTCTCTGAATGAAAATAAGAATTTCCGGGCAACAAAGGATTGCAAAAACATTAAAACAGAAAGGTAAATTTGCCCTGGCCATTGCCATGGGTGGTTTTGCAATCTTTGCGTTTATTGTTTTCTTCTCCTATTCTAATGTGGGAATTACCGCACAATCCACGGCAGGTCCGCAACGGGATGGTGCAAAAACCATCTCTGATTCAAACGTTATTTTGAATGAATATACTTCATTAACGATGGATGCGGCAGCCGGTTCAAACAGTATCAGTGTTGGAAATGCCTGTCTCAATTCTAACGGGCGTTTTAATTCGAATCTCACATCAGGCGACCTGGTAATGATTATTCAGATGAGAACTGCCGGAATCATTCCATCAATACATTCTCCTGCGATACCCGGTTCAAATGATAATGCCGGCAATTTTGAATTTGCAGAAGTTTTAAATGTGCCTTTGGCAACAAAAATTATTCTCAAATCCGGCATTTCAAAGAATTATACCTGTGCAGGAAAAGTACAGATCATCCGCGTTCCCAGGTTTTCATCTTTAAAAATTAATAGCCCGGGTTCGGTTACTGTACCTGGTTGGGACGGAACGACAGGCGGAGTTCTTGCAATTGAAGTAAAGGGAGAAACAGTTATTGACGGAACAATTGATGTAACAGGTCGCGGTTTCAGGGCACAATCATTTCAAAATGATGAAGCATGTTTGGAAACAGATCCGAAAAGGATTGACTTGTGTACATTTGAAAATAGCGGACAATTTACAAGCGGAACGCAGAGCCTGGATTTATATACCAAAATTTTCATGGGTAATGGTGGTGATGCAGGATGCCGGAATGACAGTATGAGCAGGCGTTCAGGAAATGGCGGAGGAGTAGTTTACCTGATTTCATATGGCAAAGTTTCAGGAAATGGTATCATCAGCGCTGATGGCGAAAATTCTGAAGATTTTAAAAAAGATATATCGTATCATGATGGGGTCAAATCTGCGGGTGGCAGTGGTGGTTCAGTTATTGTTTATTCAAGGGGAGCGGCAATCAGTAATGTAAGCATTCATGCGGGAGGCGGTAACAGGGGACACGGTAACATGAAAGGAACGTGTGAAACCGGGTACATTGGTGGATCAGGAGGTACAATATGCATAACGAATAACAATAATTTAAAGTTAGATGTCACCAGCGGCAATTGCAGCGTTTCCAATTTGGCTCCGTATGAGAGTTTCCGGGAGGCCGGACAATATACAACTGCACCGGGAAAAATTATATTCTCTCCGCTCAACCCTTATTCTTCAGGCGGAGCGCTTTCAGTAGAGCTTCTTGATTTTGACGGAGAAATTAAAGACGGAGCTGTTCATTTATTTTGGAGTACCGCAGCAGAAATAGACAACGATTATTTTACAATTGAAAAAAGTACAGATGGATTACACTACATAAATTATGGAAAAATTGAAGGGGCCGGGAATACTACTGTCGTTCAGAACTATGCCTCTTATGATTTAAAACCTTCAAAGGGAAATAATTATTACAGGCTTAAACAAACTGATTTCAATAAAAGGACTGAGTATCATAAAATAATAATAATAGATTTTCAGCTTCCTTCCTGATTAAGTTTTAATTGATTTTTATCATCATTATTTTTACCGTTTTGTGATCAATAATATTTAAATCTCATAATTTATTTACAGACCATTCGTTATCTTAGCACTGTAATTTACAAACCTCATGACTCAGAAAAAATTTTTACCGGGCATTTTAATTTTAATCTTTTCATTTTTTGTTTTTTATTCCTGCAGCAAAAAAGAGAAACCTGTTTTTGAAACGTGTTCTGACAAAATCAAAAATCAAAATGAAATCAATATAGATTGCGGTGGCGTTTGCAAACCCTGTCCCGAATCAATGACTGCAAAAATTAACGGAAGTGCATGGGAAGCTGATACAGCAAAAATAAATGCATCGTACTCAAGCGTAGGAACAAAATTTTTGCTGAGCGGAAATACCACTGCCTTTTATCCGCAAATATCTTTAGTATATCTTGGCGATCTTTCATTAGGTTCACATGACCTTAACCATTCAAGCTCTTTTACACTTAATATCAGCAGCATGACATCTTTTGTAACTTCAGGGACTCTTAACATATCTGAAATAGATACGCGAAACTTTCTTGTAAGCGGCAGTTTTAGCTTCACAAGCTCTGATGGCACAACAAGCTATACGATAACAGATGGCGCTTTTTTGAACGTCAGTTATAAATTAAATTGAACGAAGATGCTTAAGTGCATTCTTACAGGGATTTACTGAATTCAATTATTGCCTCGGAAAGGCTGCTCCACGAAAGCTTATTTTTCAAAAGTTTTATTTCTTCCTGGAATTTCGATTTTAAATTTTGAGAAAAGTAGCTCTCGATAGTTTTTGCTATAAGGGTTGAATCAGGAGAAGGTACAATGAGGCCTGTTTTGTTGTGTTGAATTGATTCTTTCAGTCCCCCGGTATCCGTGGCGATAAGAGGAAGGTCAAAATGATAAGCAATAGAAGTTATTCCGCTTTGTGTTGCAGATTTATACGGCAGCACACATACATCTGCAGCGGAGAAAAACAAGGGTACTTCATCATCACTGATATAACGGACATGCAGTAAAATTTTATTTTTAATTCCAAGTGCTTCTATCTGCTGTGAATATTTATCAAATGAACCATACACCTCGCCCCCGATAACCAAAACATATTCATCATTCAGCTTTGACATGGCATCTATAAGAAGGTCAAGCCCTTTATAGTCCCGAATAAACCCAAAAAAAAGAATTATTTTTTTTCCCGGGGGTATATTCAGCTTCCTTGCGGCATCGTCTGCGTGTGCCTTTTTACCAAAGTGGTTATACAATGGATGCGCATGAAAAATATACCTGGCACCGGGAATAAATTTCAGCAAGTCATTTTTCACGGAATCACTCATCACCACAAAGCCATGATTTTGTTTCAGAAAATATTTTGTGAATGCCGGGTCAAAAAATCGTTTCTCATGCGGCATTACATTGTCAAGTATCGAAATAATTTTTGACTGCTTCTTTATTTTTTTTGCAACGGTACCGAGGGAAGGCGCCAGGTAGGACATCCAGTATTTCATCAGCATTATATCAGGCGAAAAATTCCGCACCTCATTGGCCGCTGAAAAATAGGAGAAAGGGTTCAGGGTATCTAATATCCTTTCCGAAGGAATTTTATCTGCATTGTCTTTTGAAGTAACCATTTGGGTTTCGCCAGGAAAAAGAAAATCGGGGTATTGACGTTTGAACGTAAAAGCTTTTATAGTATGTTCCTTCTCAAATGCCCGGTAAAGAGAAGCATTGAATTGAGCAATGCCGCCCCGAAAAGGATAAAAAGTGGAAAGAAATGCAAGTTTAGCCATGCGTGTACCTTTTCGGGACAAAGCTAAGATTAAGCTTGAGAGTTAACAAGTTTCTCAATTGAAGAGAATACCTGTTCGACTGAAATATCTTTCATGCAATGCTTTTCACCGCGTGTGCAGGTGTTTCCGTAAAAGCAGTCGCAGCCGGTGGGAGGCTCAATGATCGTCCCGTTGTTATATAAATAAAACTCATGCCTGTTGAAAATATTAATGAAGAGTGCAAGAGGTTTCCCTAACCCTATGGCAATATGCATCATCATAGAGACGGCAGTTAAAATACAATCGCACAAAGAAGAAAGTGCAATAAACTCAGGCAATGAAAATGTACCGGCATAAAATGCCCCGGTTGATGTTGAATAATTTTTATTCATTTCATCCTCATCGGGGCCTCCAAGCAAAAGAGGAAAATAATTCAATGCCTGGAGTTTTTTGATCAGTTCTATCCAGTATTCCCGTGGCCAGAGACGGGTCTGCCAGCGTTTGCCGCAACCTGTATTAAGCCCGATTATTTTTTTATTCCCTGCTTTTTCTTTTATGTGTTTAAATTTTTCAGCAAGCGCGGGATCAAAGTTCAGCAGGTAAGGCTCATTGTTAAATTTCATGTCGCAGATCTCAAAGATCTCCTCCATATAATTTTTTGTATTCAGTTTGGAAATATTATCAAATATTCCAGTAATCAATTTGTGCTCCGCATGCGGTGTGGCAGGAAATATATGATCATTTTGCCAGGTGAAACCAAATTTTCTTTTGGCTTTCACATTCTGTAAAAGTATACAAGCCTCTTTATCTTTATCCAGGTTGATGGCAATATCATATTGAGTATGTTCGATTTTATATACCGATGCAAAATCAAAACGATAGGCCTGGTCTACCATATCTTTTGGAAGAACTTCAGGGGTCAGGCTTATCCAGGTGATGTGCGATGAAGGATAATCTTTTTTAAAGCGTGTGAGCAAAGGCGTGGAACGCATTACGTCCCCGATGGCCCCCAGCTTGATGATCAGAATGCGTGTTTCAATTTTTTGGTATTCATCGCAACCGGGACAAATTTTATTGCGTAATTTATTGGGAACACAGGGTATGTCTCCTTTAAAATATCTGCAGTCGAATTTTATTTCGTTCACCTTCATAATCCGATTTTCTTTTCTATCTGGTATTTATTTTTATCGGTAGAATTTCTTGAAACGAGCTCGCCTAAAAATCCTGCAATAAAAAGGAGTGTCCCCAGGATCATACAAGTGAGCGAAATGTAAAAGGAAGGGCGCTGCGTTAACAGTCTTGCGGAAATATGGTGCGTTACATCATATAATTTGCTTGCACCGAGATAAGCAGCGCCAAGGAATCCCAAAACAAACATTAAAAGACCTAACGTTCCAAATAAATGCATCGGGCGTTTTCCAAAACGCGACACAAAATTTATAGAGAGTAAATCAAGAAAGCCATTAACAAATCGCTCAAAACCGAATTTTGTTTTTCCATATTTCCTCGGGTGATGCTCTACGATCTTTTCACCGATTTTATGAAAGCCCGCCCATTTTGCAATAACAGGGATATAACGGTGCATTTCGCCATAGACCTCTATATTTTTTACCACATCTTTACGATATGCTTTTAACCCGCAGTTGAAATCATGCAGGTTGCGGATTCCTGACATTCTTTGTGTTGTCCAATTGAATAATTTGGTCGGTATTGTTTTAGAAAGCGGATCGTATCTTTTCTTTTTCCACCCTGATACAAGATCATATTTTTCTTCAGTAATCATTTTGTATAATGTGGGAATTTCATCCGGGCTGTCCTGTAAATCAGCATCCATAGTGACGACCACATTTCCCCCGGAAGAATCAAAACCTACATTCAACGCAGCCGATTTACCATAATTTCTTCTCAACCGGATGCCTTTAATAAAATGATCTGTTTTCGAGAGTTGCTCAATTACGCTCCATGAATTATCCGAGCTTCCGTCATCCACAAAAATTATTTCATAAGTGAAGTTATTCTCCAGGCAAACTTTTGCAATCCACTCCGACAGTTCTTTCAGTGATAACTCTTCATTATAAAGCGGGATAACTATTGTAAGATCGGGTGTGGGCATGTTTTGATAGCAGTTTGTAGTTGATTATTGTCATCCTTCCATTTCTGCATTCTGTTTCCGGTAAATCGCTGCTGTTACAAGTGTCACAATAAAAGCACCCAGCATTTTTGCAAAAAAATCAGTGAATGCTATATTGATAATGGATGATTTATGCATATCTTCAATAGTTTGTTCATACATCTCATCACTGAACATAAATTTTGTTTCTTCCATATTTTGAAAGAATTCATTTTTATACATCGTAATCACATTGTAGTCAATCAATGATGCGAAAATATAAACAAGAAGCACAAATAAAAAGGATGCAGCCATTGCAGTGGTTAACCCGATTTTTATACCCTGTCCGTAACTGATTTCACCGGCAAGGAAACGGTCACGATAAATTTTAGTGGCCATACAAATGAAAACCACGGGAATCCATGCTCCTATCCATGCTGCTTTGCCAAGCGGATTGATTCCTTTATAATAAAGAGCCAGAAAAACAGCAAAACTTCCCAGTCCGCTCATCGCTCCGAAATTCACGGCTGTTTTTAAAAAAGGATTTGAATTCATGATTTTCAGAATGCGGGCAAAGGTAAACTTTAGGGTTCAAAGTTCAATCTTCAAAAGTAACATTGAACTTGGTGCAGAAGGTCCAAAGGACTCTCCGCACGAGTCCTTCGTGACCACCGGAGCATCCCTTCGGGAAACACTAAACATTTTCCTACCTTTGTACCGGGTAAGTCTTATACGACCAGCTCCTGTGAACCTCCCCAGGTCCGGAAGGAAGCAAGGATAAACGGTTGTAGCGGTGCGATATAAAGGCTTACCTTTTTTTATTGTTTTAAAGTTTAAGGTTTGATCCCGATTGTTATCGGGAAAAGTTATTTTTGCAACCGATTTTTAACCTTAAAACTCAAACGATTAAAATGAAATTCTTTATAGACACTGCCAGCCTTTCCCAAATTAAGGAAGCCAATGACCTGGGTGTTCTCGATGGAGTGACCACAAACCCTTCTTTAATGGCAAAAGAAGGTATAAAAGGAAAGGACAACATTCTTAAGCATTATGTCGATATCTGCAACATTGTAAAAGGTGATGTGAGCGCTGAAGTGATTTCCACTGATTTCAAAGGTATTGTTGAAGAAGGAGAAATGCTTTCTTCCCTGCACAAGCAAATTGTGGTAAAAGTTCCGATGATAAAAGAGGGAGTGAAAGCGTTAAAATATTTTTCGGATAAAGGAATTAAAACAAATTGCACACTTGTGTTTTCATCCGGCCAGGCCATGCTTGCAGCAAAAGCGGGAGCAACGTATGTTTCTCCATTCATCGGCAGATTAGACGATGTTTCAACTGACGGTTTGATGCTGATTGAAGAAATGCGGTTGATTTATGACAATTATGGTTTTCAAACTCAAATTCTCGCAGCTTCCATACGTCATGCTATGCATATAATCAACTGTGCAAAGATCGGGGCTGATGTTGCGACCTGCCCTCTCAGCGCTATCCTTGACCTGTTAAAACATCCGCTTACTGATATTGGATTAGCGAAATTTTTGTCTGACCATAATAAAGCATAATTGCATTTTGTAATGGAACACAGGCTTGATTTAAGGTTGGCTTCTTTTCTTTTTAAATATTCTTTCCCGCTCTATAAAAATTTATATGAAAGGTTTAAGTCCAGGCAGGATGCCGAAGAACTTACTTTTTTAAAACAAACCCTTAAAAAAGGAGATATTGTCCTGGACATTGGTTCAAACATTGGTTTTTATGCAACAAAGATCAGCGAACTGATTGGAGATGAAGGAAAAGTTATTTGTTTTGAGCCCGATACGATTAATTTTATGCACTTGCAGAATACATTGAAAAAAAAAAAGAATGTATGCTTAATTAATAAAGCAGTTTCTGATAAATCAGGAAAGATTCAAATCTATACATCTCATCGCCTCAATGTTGACCATCGTACATACAAACCGGAAAAATTTGACTCCACTTATTTTATTGATGCTATAACGATTGATGAGTACCTGGCGGAAGATCCGCATGTGGACTTTATTAAAATGGATATCCAGGGAGCAGAGATTTTCGCATTGAAAGGAATGAAAAGAATTCTTGCAGAAAATAAAAAATTAAAAATTGTTACGGAATGTTCGCCTTATATTCTTCAATCTGCAGGATCATCGGCAAATGAAATGCTTGATTATATGAATAATGCGGGGTATAGAGCTTACCTGTTCGGAGAAAATTTCAGGGAAATTAATTCGGGAAATGTGAACACATTGAAAAGCGGGGAATTTGATTCGTATAACATAGTTTTCAGGCGATAATTATATGGCAAAGCAAAAAGAAAAGAAGAATATCGCAGGCAAACCGCAACCTGTAAGTTGAAAGCCAGTTTTCCATTTTATAACGATGAAAAAAAATAAAGGTCAGTACAGAAAGGTTGCCGGTCCCGCAAAAAAAAGTATAAAAAAAGATGACTTTGCCGGACCTTTGCAACGTCTCGAAAATTTTCTTTCCAGGAATCAAAAGCCTTTAATATTTCTAACACTTTTATTGAGCTTGCTGCTTGCATTGTTCTTATTCGATATAAAAATATCTGAAGGCAATGATGATTCAATGTATATTGAAGGTGGATTCTCTTTCTCACGGGATTTTACCGGCTTTTATACTGCAAATGCTCCCCTTTACCCAATGTTCCTGAGTATTTTCATAAAGTTTTTTGGTGTAAAACTGATCTTGTTGAAATTTATTTCCCTGGCATGTAGCATTTTCAACTTGTATCTCTTTTATCTCATATTCCGCAACCGTATTCCATATTCAGTCTTAATACCGGTAATATTTATCACCGGAATAAATTCGTATTATCTTTATTTTGCAAGTCAGACTTATACCGAAGCTTTTTTCTCCCTGCTCCAGACAATTTTTATCGCAAGTGTTTTCAAATTATATGACAGTATTAATGATCAGAATTATTTTTCTGTTTGGAAACAATGGGTTTTGTTCGGACTAAGCTTTCTTTTACTTACTCTTTGTAAAAATATAGCGATTGCCTGCATACCAGCAATTGTATTGTTTTTTCTGATAGATAAGAAAATAAAAGCAATTGTCTTTGCCCTGTTGTTTATGGGTGTATTCAGAATAGGATATGATATAGTTCAAAGGTTAACCTGGGATCGTTCAAATCAATTTGTAAACCAGTCAACCATTTTGCTGCAAAAGGATCCTTATAATGCTGATAAAGGGCAGGAGGATGTTTCAGGATTTATAAACAGATTTTTTGGCAATGTTGATCTGTATATATCAAAAAGGTTTTTTCAGATATTGGGCTTTAAATCACCGGACTCTGTTAATGTAAATTCGGCACAGTCCTTTCTGGTTGTTTTGTTGTTGATTCTGGCTTTCATTGTAATTGTACGAAGAAAGAATAAGTACCTTTTGTTTACCGGTTTTTATGCAGTTATTATGTCAGGACTTACTTTTTTGGTTTTGCAGACACGATGGGATCAACCACGTTACTTTCTTGTATATGCTCACCTTATTATTTTGCTTCTGCTATTCGGAGCATATGCCTGGCTTGAAAAGAAAAGTTCAATGTCGCAAAGGCTTTACCTTGTGATAATCCTGGTTTTAATTTCAAGCGGATTGATCGCCACATTAAAAAAAGGTGCGAAAAATTTACCTGCACTTAAAAAGAATATTGCAGGTGATATATACTATGGATTTACTCCCGATTATATCAATTATTTAAAGCTGAGCAAGTGGTGTGCCGATAGTCTGCCGACAGAATCCTATGTTGCAACACGAAAGGCTCCTATGTCATTTATATATTCTGAAGGAAAAGAATTTTTTCCTGTATATTCAGCAAGTTCCACTGACCCTGATACGGTTTTGAGCATTTTTAAAAATAATAAAGTCACACATGTAATTCTTGCCAATCTCAGAAGAGACCCGAAAAAAAATGATGGCTTGATAATAAATACGCTACAGCGTATGATACAGCCTGTGGCTGCAAAATACCCCCGGAAATTAAAGTTTGTTAAGCGGGTAGGAGAATCTGAACCTGCAGAGTTATATGAAATTATATACTGATGTTATGAGTAATCGTATTGACCACGAAAAAAAACATGGTAAGAAGATCAGCCAAAACGCTGAAAAAGTCTGGGGCTGGTCGAGTCCGGCTGGCCAGGCTCGTGTTAAGAGAAAAATAAGGTACTATCTTAAGTACGGCAAAATTAATGCTAATGATTCTATACTCGAGATTGGTGCTGGGACGGGCCTGTTCACTAGTGGTATCTATAATGCCACTAAAGCTAAAATAGTTGCAACTGATATTTCTGAAGATTTGCTTATTGTTGCCAGGGAACGTAATCCTCACATCGAATTCAAAGAGGCTGATGCTATGAATCTCGAATTTGAAAATGAAAAATTCGATGTTGTCATGGGCAATTCTATTTTGCATCATCTCGATATGGAGAAATCAATCAAAGAAGCATTCAGGGTTTTAAAAAAGGGCGGAAGAATAATTTTCCAGGAGCCCAATATGCTTAATCCCCAGATTTTTATTCAGAAAAATGTTCCATTTATTAAAAAATGGATGGGAGATTCTCCGGATGAAACTGCTATCGTCAGGTGGAAAATGAATAAGCTTCTTTCAGACGTTGGATTCATAGAAACCAAGGTCTTTCCGTTCGACTTTTTACACCCCATTACACCAAAATTTTTAATACCAATTGTAGAAAAGGTAGGGATTTTCCTGGAGAAAGTGCCATTTATTAAGGAGATTGCAGGTTCTGTTGTGATTTCAGGAAGGAAACCGACTTGATTTATTAATCAATAAACCAGACAATGATCAGGCATCCTTTTTTCAATCAGCTCAGGGAACAAATTATAGCTAAGAATGATAGCATAGCTAAGAAGCGAATAAGCTGGATATTAAATAACCAGTATTATTATCGCCAATTGTTGAGAACACTGAAATTCATTATACCGGAACAATCCAGGATAATGCACATCAGGTGTAGCATCGGCTATGTATTAGATCAACTAAAACCATCATATGGATTAGGCGTTGACGAAAGCGAAAAACAAATTGAGCACGCCAGGGAAAAATTTCCGGAGATTAAGTTTATGAAGGATGAAATTGAAGATGTTCAAGTAGAGGATAAATTCGATTATGTAGTTGTTTCATCCGTAGAAGACATAGTAGATATTAAATCTATGATGATGAGTATTAAAAAAAATTGTAACTCATCAACCCGTATTATTCTGTATCACTATAATTTTTTATGGTATCCGCTCGTAAAACTGGCCGAGAAGTTTAATATGAAGCTGCCACAGAAAATGCATAACTGGATTGCCAGTAACGATCTTGTAAATATTTTGAACCTGTGTGATATTGAAACAATTTATCATAAGCGAATAATCCTGTTTCCATTTAATATTCCCGGTATCAGCTTTATATTAAACCGTTTTATTGCACGATTGCCCTTATTTAGTCTCCTGACAATGACCAGGGTATTGGTAGCACGATTAAAACCGCCTGAAGTAAATAACTATTCGGTTTCTGTTATTGTGCCTTGCAGAAACGAAGCCGGAAATATAGAAGAAGCTGTAACAAGGATTCCTCAAATGGGTTCCCATACTGAAATTATTTTTGGTGATGACAAGTCGACAGACGGGACACGGGATAAAGTAATGGAAATGATAAAGAAATTTCCTGAAAAGGATATTAAACTTGTAAACTCTCCGGGCATTTCCAAGTCGGAAAATGTTTGGAAATGTTTCGAGAAAGCATCCGGAGATGTTCTTATGATTCTGGATGCTGACCTCACTGTTGTGCCTGAAGAGTTGCCTTATTTTTACGAGGCGATTTCAACAGGTAAAGGGGAATTTATTAATGGATCAAGAATGGTTTACCCAATGCATAAAGATGCCATGCGTTTTTTTAATATTGTGGGCAATAAATTTTTTGGCCTTGCATTTAGCTACATACTTGATTTTAGTATTAAAGATACTTTATGCGGGACAAAAGTTTTGAAGAAAAGTGACTACGAAAAAATAAAGAAAATAAGAGGATGCTGGGGAATTAAGGACCGCTGGGGTGACTATGAACTTATTTTCGGTTCGGTCAAAAATCATTTGAAAGTTGTAGATCTTCCCGTTCATTATACTGAAAGGATATATGGCGAAACAAAAATGAAGGGCCGAATTCGGAATGGGTTAATAATGTTAAGCATGTGCAGGGCTGCATTATTTAAAATAAAGTTTCATTAAAATATAGTATAAAAATGCTAAGTGTTTGTTTAATTACAGGATCAGCAGGGCTTATTGGAAGCGAGTCTGTTGAATTTTTTTCCAAAAAATTTGAAAAAATTATTGGAATAGATAATGACATGCGCGCCCGTTTTTTCGGACAGGATGCTTCTACAACCTGGAATACAAATAGGCTGCTAAATAAAATATCCAATTTTGAACATCATTCAACTGATATAAGAGACTCTGATGGAAATATAATATTAATGACATGCTGACCCAGATATATTCAAATATGTCAGAAAGAGTATAAATGACTGTACTGGAATCCTTATTCAAGCCTGAAACCTTTTATTTATAAATTCATTGCGTTACCTAGACTATTTTGAAAAACTTGCGCAAAGCCGGGTTAAAATAAGAAAAAAGCATTCCTATTATTGGAATGATATCACTTTTTTTTGTGATTATTTTTCACACGAAACGTTTTCTGTTCTGGAGGTTGGATGCGGAACAGGTGAACTTCTGAATGAAATCAGGGGTTCAAAAAAAACAGGGATAGATTTTAGCCCGTCAATGATTGATTGCGCAAGAGGACAATTTCCTAATATTGAATGGCACGTAATGGATGCTGAGGAAATCAAGCTCAATGAAAAATTTGACCTTATTATTTTATCTAACCTCATCGGGTTTGTGGGCGATGTTCAATCCGTGTTTGAACAGCTTCACAAAGTCTGTCATTCACGCACACGAATAATAGTTACCTACTACAACCATCTTTGGGAACCTCTTTTAAAATTTGCTGAGTTTATCGGTTTAAAAAGAAAAACCCCCAATCAAAACTGGCTTACACAGACTGATATTAAAAATCTTCTGATGCTTTCCGGCTTTGATGTATACCGCAGGGACACCCGGATGATCTTCCCGGCTTATATTCCATTGTTTTCAGGGTTTATGAATAAAATCCTTGCCAAGCTTCCTTTGATCAGGTTACTTGCCATGAATAATTACTCCTTTGCAAAACCCGGGTCTGTTGAACAGCCTTCAGAAGTCAGTGAAAAATATTCTGTCTCCATAGTGATTCCTGCCCGCAATGAAAGCGGCAATATAGAAAGCGGGTTATTGCGCATTCCGAAATTCGGTAAGTTCCAGGAAATAATTTTTGTGGAAGGAAATTCTACCGATGACACCTGGGAAAAAATAAATGAAATAAAAAATAAATACGGATCATCGTACAGGATTAAAATTGCAAAGCAGGAGGGAAAAGGAAAAGCGGATGCTGTCAGGAAAGGCTTCGATATTGCTGAAGGAGACATCCTGATGATACTGGATGCCGATCTCACAGTTCCGCCCGAAGACCTGCCGAAATTTTATGATGCCATTGCAACCGGTAAAGGTGATTTCGTTAACGGCTCGCGGCTTGTTTACCAGATGGAAAAGCAGGCCATGCGTTTTCTCAACATGCTCGGCAATAAATTTTTCAGCATGGCATTTTCATGGCTGCTCGATCAGCCTTTTAAAGATACCCTGTGCGGAACAAAAGTCATTCTCAAAAGCGACTATGAAAAACTGGTTACCAACCGGAAATTTTTCGGGGACTTCGATCCGTTCGGTGATTACGATTTAATTTTCGGAGCCTATAAATTAAATTTAAAAATTGTCGAACTGCCTATTCGTTATCGTGAGCGCACCTATGGCTCAACTAACATATCACGTTTTAAGCACGGATTAATTTTATTGAGGATGTGTTTTTTTGCCGCCCGTAAAATAAAGTTCAGGTAGTGTATCAGTTTGAGATCAGGGGTATAAAGAAAGCTTAGCTTAATTCCAACTGGGACACTGCCGAAGTTCATATAATTGTTAGTTGACTCTTTATTTATTATATTTGTGATGTAAGACACCAACCTATGAAAAAAAATTTACTGCTATTATTATTTACATTTATTGCTATGGTTTCCAAAGCCCAGGTAAATTGCAACCTGGTCTGTAATCCTGATTTTGACAGCATCCAGTATCCCAATAATAATTATTTTGTTGACAGCACGCAAATGCCTTGCTGGCATACCACAGCAGCAGACGGACAATTTGAAGTATGGGGGAGCGGGTTTAACGGAGTTCCATCATATTCCGGTGATCAGTTCCTTGAGCTGAATGCCTATTTTGCTTCGACCATTTATCAAAATATAACTGCCATTCCCGGAACAAATCTATCCATTCATTTTGCGCATCGGGGACGTGCCGGGGTGGATACACTCAGTTTATCTATAGGTCCGGTTGGAGGGCCATATACAACATTAGGTTATTTTGGCGATGGCACTTCTGCATGGGGATATTACACGGTCAACTATACTATACCAAACATGGGGAACAATTATTCCATCCGGTTTAATTCGGTTTATGCAGCGTTGGGAAACCCTGCGATTGGTAATTTTTTAGATGATGTTTCTGTCTGCGCAACCAATGTAGGCATTAGTGAGTCCGGAATTGAAAATTCTGTTTCGTTTTTTCCTAACCCATTTTCAGATAAACTTGAAATCAGGTGCAATAGAAATGATTATTGCCGGGTAATTTTATATGATGATATTTCACGAAAAGTAATAGATCAATCATTTCATAAATCTGTTTCTATAAATACTAAAGAGTTTACAAAAGGAATTTATTTTTATGAACTGAGAAATAAAGACCGGGTAATTAAAACGGGAAAATTAACAAAAGAATAATTTTTCGCTTAAAGCGGATCAGCTTTTTTAATACAACGTAAATCTTCGGAGATAAAACTTATTTTTAAAAAATTATCCTTAATTGAGAAATTCGCAATGCATATTTCCGTATTTAAAATCGGCCTTTAAATTTTCAATCATTGCTTTTAGTTTGTCTTTTCAGCAACAGGTTTCAGCAAATAAAATTGTTTCAGTAAGCGATGGCAATTGGGAAGACAGTGCAGTATGGCTCAACGGCAACCTTCCCGGTTATTCTTTCGGAGATACAGTGGACATCAATCATTGCATCTTTTTCAACGAAGACCTGCAATTAAGTTCCGGGGCATTTCTGACCCTCAAAGACTCAGGAAAAATTTGCGGACATCATAATATTTATTTAAACCACGGATCGGAGTTTGACATTTTCGGCAGGATTTATTTTGATACCATTTTTGTTCAGGGATATCTATATATTAAAAATAACAATCAGGCATGGATAGGGCAATGCATCATTTATAATGGCGGAGGGCATGGTTGGGATATTGGTCCGGGAATTTTTACTTATTATCCCTTTACCTGCAGTTGTACATTTGATAGTATCCCGTCTTTTCCAAAAGATTCCGTAACGGATATTAATAACTCAGCAGAAATAGAAGCTTATCCCAATCCTTTCCATGATTTAATTTATCTGAAAAATGATTCAATTATTAATTCGGTAAATATATTTGACGATAGGGGAAGGTTAATTCTGCAAAGACAAATTATAGACAACCATCTTGATTTAAGAAATTTGTTTCCGGCACCTTATTTTTTCAGTTTTATTCTTAAAGATGGCCGTATTATAAATAAAAAAATAATTAAGCTTTGACTGAGAGACACCACTTATACTCATGCATGGATATTTATTTTTTCCCAATCCCATAGAGTTTGTCCCGATTTATCGGGAGATGATATATTGGTAAAAAATAGATTCTCTTCCTTAAAAAATCCAGTTAGGGGTGAAATATTGGTAAAAGAAATACACGCAGAACCAAAATCCTGTAGGGATGATATTATTAGTATCAACCAGTCTCCCTGAAAAAAAATCCTGAAAGGATTCAAGATTTATAGAAAACAAACCAATTAGCTTCGATCCTGAAGGGATCGAACCTTTTTACTTTAACAATGCATGAACATAATAGATTATCGTAACCATAGCCGCAATACTTCCTGCAATAAGGCTTATTGTTTTCAGCCAACTTTTCTTATTTGATGTCATTTCATTTAGTGAATAAGATGGGAACGTCTCATTTGTAACTTGTAGTCCTGTATTTATTCCAAAATTCAAATTTGAATTCCTTATATCCACATATTTATTCTTTTCTTTTTCTTCTTCTTGATGCAAATACTTTTCTATGCTTCCCGCTTTAACAGCCTTCCACCCTTTTTCGGTTAGCATGTCCCAATAACGGCTTTCGTCCATAGGAATTAAAAATCCTCTTTGCTCCAATAAAGTTCTGACAAATCCGCGTTCTAAATAGGGATAATCTTTTAATTCTTCGCAATTATCCCAATCATCCGTGTTTGCTCGTCCGCCTTTTTTGGCAAAATATTTCAGCATTATGTTGCCCATTTCTAATTGTAAGTCATTCATGATATTTATAATTTATGAATGTAAAAATAAATTATATTACAGGCTATTTAATTACAATTTTTCAAAAATCTTACAGTTTGGAATAATTTTGCTGACACTTTACTTTTACTGGAGGTCATAACATTTTTATTAAATGTGCTTAAATGCAATTAACCAGAAATAAATTAAAATATGAATTGTTACGTATGTGAAACTGAAATTATACCGCTCAATGAAACAGATGAGCATATTGTCATTAATGCTGCCGGAGGAAGGCTTAAGTCAAAGAACTTGATTTGTAAAAATTGTAATTCAGACTTTGGAGAAAATATAGATGCGGAGTTAGCAGAACAACTCAACCATTTGGCAAACATGCTTATGGTTAAAAGGCACAGGGGAGATCCTCAGCCTATTGTGGGAATCCAGGTGTCAACAGGTGAAAAATACAATCTTGAAGTTGGTGGCATCCCCAAATTAACAAAACCAACCATTGATCAGACAATAGTTGGAGGCAAAACAAATATTTCTATTACAGCAAGAAGTGTAAAAGAGTTAAGAGAAACACTAAAGGGATTAGCAAGAAAGTATCCTGTATTTGATGTTGAAGAAGCGGTTAAATCAGCCAAATGGCGGAATGACCATTTTAATGAAGCGTTGCATTTTGAAATTAAAGTGGGAGGTGATATTGTTTTTCGGGCTGTATGTAAGTGTGCAATTAATTTTTTTGTCTATAAAAAGGGCGATGCATCACAAATTAAACATCTTATTTCATACCTAAAAGGTTTGGAAGACAAAGATGTGGTTTGGATGCATTACAGGGAAAATATTTATGATTTGAAACCGGACGAAAGTTTTCATATATTGCATTTAGTAGCTGATCCGAAAGAAAGGATTTTGTATTGTTATGTTGATTATTTTAACACATATAAATATTTGGTATTGCTTAATGATAATTACAACGGTGATGCGGTAAAAGAAACTTATTGTTTCGATTTAATAAACATTGTTCCTGTTGACCGCGAAGTCTTGATGAACTATGATCGAAAAACTCTTTTAGATTTTTTTAAAAACAAAGATGCGAAACCATTTGACCAGGTTCATAGGTCTTTTCATCGTTCACTTAATCTTGCTCTTAAGAGGCAAAGAGAGTTCCAGCGATTAAAATTAATTGGATCTGCTATTCAGGACTCACTCGGCCAATATCCTGATGACGCCAATATTCCTGATGAAATATTGAACAAGATAATTAATAAAATAGTAGAAAATCTTACTCCATATTTGGTTAGAAATATGGAAGAATAGAATCTTCTTACCTTTATTCGTTCTATGTTCACCTCCTCTCCAATTTGTAGATCACAAATTAGCGTCTCTTGACATCGCATTTCGGCCAACAGGATAACACGCTTGGTTTATTCACTTTCCCATAAATTTTACGAAAGCCTTCTGTAACCTTTATATAATATGCGTCCAGCTTCGTTCTTTAATATGAAAGTATAAAAACCGCTGAATAATTGCATGTTATTTATAGGCACTGGTAATCTTGTATTCATGCCTTTCGTAATTTTTATTTTCCATTCATCGTACAATGCTGAATAATTTCCACGCGGAAGACTCGCTAAAAAACCTTTTGAGCTTAGTAAAATATCTTTCCCTTGTGGCGCCACAATGCTGAGATAGAAAAACTGATTTTCATAAAGACATAAAGCTGATTCAGGCAATTCCATTAAAAAAGATCTAATATTTTTTGTTTTATGATCAACTTTATTATTCGAATCAAGACTAAGTACAGTAAGCGGGTCTGTATCTTTATTTTGTTCAAATAACCCGATTGATTTTTTTAATCTATCAATCGAATCGTTTAAGTTTTCAAGTTGAACTTTTACATCATCCAGATTCACATTTGCATGAGCTATTATTTTATTTAAGGAATCAACCTTAAAATAATATTCAAAGTAAATGGCTTGTGCCGCTCTAACGGTTTTTTCAAGTTCGGTTACTGTTTCTCGATTATATTCTCCATCTTCTCTCTGCGCTTCTAAAATTGCTTTAAGGGAGTTGAATTTATTTAACAGGCTATCTGTTTTGAATCTTAAAAACTTAAACTCATTATTTTTTATATCAATTGATTTATTAAAATATTGATAGGAAGCCACAATGGGTTGCATCAGATTCTTCTGTTCATTTACCTGTTTTTCCATTTGTACATTCCTGTGTTCTGCAATGACTTGAAAAATATGTAATAGTATGAACATAGTTGGGACTAAAAAGATAAAAACTCTCCACCTTTTTATATTATTTTTTCTGGAAGGGCGGCCGTGTGGGCGGGGATAACTCTTTTTATTGCTTTTCTTAACGCGTTGAGGATTCATAACAATTTAATTTTTGAGTTAAACTATCCACAAGATGAGCTAAGCTCTCAAGAGATTTTCTACCTGCTGATAATTCAATGGGCTGTGTTTTAATTATTTCATAAAGCGGACGAAATTCTTTTTTCAATATGGCAATTTGTTCCTGTAAATATTTTTCCTTTTGTTCGAGCATCTCTTTATTTTTTTTGATTTCAATATTGGATTCAATTTGATTTCTGATCGAGTCTATTTGATATATAAGCTGTGGGATGGAATCATTCTTCAAGGGAAATATTAAGCTGTCAAAAACTAAACACTTCAATGAATCATTGATCACATTAATAGTAAGAGTATGAGATTCAAGAATAAGTGAGTTGTGTTTGCTTTTATTTTCTGAATAGTTCTTAATTGTTATGCAGGAATAAATAAAAAACACACAACAACCAAAAACATAGGCTGTAATCTCGGCTATTTTGCCGAATTGCTCCATTTTTTTCGTGGTCATGGTATAGTATTTATTGCTGGTTGGAAAGGCTCTTGATCAATCAGGTCGCCCTGATAAAAAAGCTGAATTGTAGGAGGATCATTCTTTTGTAATGGCTCGGTCAATGGAATGTCTAACACTTCGTCCCAGGTATCCACAGTATCTTTCAGATCATATGGTAATTCGCCATACACAAAAGAATTGTTTTTGCCGGAAACAATTTTTGCAACAACTTGCGAGTCTTGATTTTCACGAAGCTTAATGGATTTTTTTCGTGTAAGGAAAGCCCTGAAAATTTTAGATGCTATCATTTTGTAAGGATGAATTTCTAGGGAACCCTTCATGTTCTTTACCGGTTTCTCCTTTAGTTCCGGAGTTGATTTTGTTTTTTCTATTTTTTCCATTAATGAATCAACTTTTAAGTTATCATCATTAGTAGAACCTTTTTCTTTGTTACAAACCCATTTCAAATAGTTGATCCTTGTGTTAAGGTTATTAAAAAGTGAAATCACACTGTCATTACTAATTTTAAACTTGTCGCTCAGTGTTTCAAATTCTTTTTTATCGGTCGTAAACATATCATTCAGGGTACGGGTTATGAAAGCATACTCTATTTTAGTAACATTTTTTTTGTATTTATATACAATACAATCTCTTAAAAGCAATGTGTCACTGCAAAATTCCCTGCCTAAAGATTCTTTATACTGACTGTCAGCAAGACGAAAATAACCTAACACAAGAAAATGGCATATCGGGTAATCCTGCTCAATTGTTGTGTTTTTATAATCAGAAGAGTTAAAAATCGCGGTTAAATACTTTTCTTTCTCATCCGCCTTATCCTTAATGTCCTTGTATTTTTTTTCCGAAATAGAGGGATCTTTTAACTTGCGTACAAAATCTTTAAAATCCATTATTTCTTTCATAGTATTATAATAACGGGAATCACGACTATCGCCATAATTTACAGTAGAGCGGATAATCAAAAATGGAAGTAGTAATAGTAATCTTTTCATATGATTAAAAATTTAAGTTTGAGAAAATTAATGAGACTCGCATTTCGGCAGTTCATGATGTAACTGCTTCGTTTTAAACAAGCAAATTTTTTTTCAAAAATTCTGATCATTACTTTATAGATGCAACTTTTTCATCCTTTTCCCACGCCAGAACACATACAAAAAACTTAATCTTTCTTCTTTTTCCATCCGATGTATATTCATAGTTGTAGTTTTCATACGCTTCAGGTTTCGAAGTAAATCCGTCATATTTAAATGTTGTAAAATTAGATTCTCCAATTTTTTTATCTATGGCAAAAGCAAGCATAGCAGCAAATTTTTTTGCTCTTTCTCTGGCAAGGTAGTAATTAGCCTGGTGCCATCTTTCATCACCTACGGGGGGCAACAGTTTTATTATTTCAGGCGGTAATGTTTGTACCTGGGCTTCATCCGGCAATTCTGAATCTGCAAAACCCAGCACAATTGCATTTGGAACTAAATTAAAAGCATGATCAGCATTAAAATCCGAGTTTACTGAATTGTAATGAGGATAAAATGCTTCTGTAACTGCTGAAATTGATCTGAATTTTGATTGATTTAAATTAAACTCAAACGGAGCATAATGTGATATACCGGATAAATTTCCAAATGTTGAAAATCCTTCCGTGATAAATTGAAGCCGTTTTAATTGATTTATTTGTCCTTGTTTAATCCGCTCAACTCGCATAGTATACATGTTGGTTAAATTATTAAGAACATCAATCATCTCCTTGTTGCTCTTTGGCGTTGCATAACCAATTGCTTCCAGGTCGCTTTTAAAAAGAGGGTCCGATCCCAAAGAGAGTAATGTTGAGTCGGGTTGAATTTTATACGGTGCAAGTTTCTGCCTGATTCGGTAGAGAACATCAACCTTTTTTTTCAATTCTTCGTTTTCAGTATCCAGTGCCGCAGATTTCGTTGAAATGTCCAAAAGATTATTGGCCAATTGGGAACCGGCAATAGGGCTGCCTTTCCTGCCAATTATGAGACCCGTATTCTGGTCTGACTCATCTGCCGGCTGCCGGCCATTTCGTTTTCCGGTTCCCCTTTTATTTCCGTTTTCCAAACCGGGCTCAACCCAGGATGGTGGGATAAAAAAATTATTAATTGCCGTATCCAGTCGGTTAATAATTCTTTGAACTTCTTTACCCACACTGTTTGTATCATTTACGCGTACGTAATAATCATGAAGATGAGTAATTCCTACACGGAACGAATCTGTTTTTTGAGAATATTCTCTCTCGACTGTTTTATAAGGAGTTCGGTTCCCTGTCGCGCTCCCGCGTTTTTGCATTTTGCAACTGGAGTAGATGAGAATTAAACAGCCGGTCAAAATGATTGAAATTAAATTTTTTTGCAGAATAAAGTAGATTTTTTTCATGGGCAGTATTGTTTTTTAAATTAGTAATGAGAGTTTTTTATTATTGAGAAATGCCGGTAAGAGCTTCCCGGTGTTTTACAATTTCTTCATCAATGCGCAGCAGGTCATCTTTTCGAAAATTTACGTTTTGTTCTATTACCTGAGCAGTAATTATTTCACGCTGTAGAGCCTCCAGTCTTCTTAACTCTAATACATGCATCATCTTTTCAGATTCATGAGATTGCTGAGGGGCTATCTCGTTCCTCTTTGGAGTTACAGCCTTTGGCGTAGGTGCATTAGTCTTGGGAGTGCTGAAAAGAGTATCTTGACCGGGTACAGATAAAGAACCTTTAAGAATTTCCGGCTTTTTGCCTGCGGTTACTTCAGTATCTCCGCTCAACTGAAAAGAAATAGAAAAAATTACACCCAGCAATCCGGCCGCCAGGCAATAAACTATAATAAGGTAATTAGGTAAGGTTATACGTTTGCAGAGCCAGAGTTTAAAAACACCATAGGCTATAATAAATAGTGGCAAACCCGCTTTGAGAAGTAATTCAGCAACGAGGGCTGCAGGAAAATGCTCCATAAATGTGGTAATGAATGAAGCGGCAAGTACAGAAGTAAGTAATGTGAGCGGGGTAGCCATGGCGTTAAATGTTTAAATGGGATGACGAAAGTAATACACATTTTTTTAAAAACAAATAAAAATTATGAAATAAGTTATTAACAAGCTTGCCAACACGGTATTTTAATCCCGAAAAAACATCCATTCACCCCATTTTAAGAGGTACTGTAATAATAAATGATGCTGCAATAACAAATATATTGTACCTTGCCGGATATTATTAAAAATAGGATATTGTGTTAAAAAATGTTTAATTTCTTTAAAAAAACGCAATATTTATTTTTTTTATTAAAAAACTGTTGTTCTTTTGCACCTTGATTTTAGCTGGAATAAATAAATATATTGATTTAAAACATATCATTATCCAAAGCGCAATTCAACGTTACTATGCTTTCAAAAGATATTAAAATACGACTACATTTTAAATATTATTTCTGGGACACCTGAATCCAGTTTTTGTGGGGGGAATGGGGGTTAATTAGCAATAATCTTATTAAAAAAATTTCCCACGCTCAATCATAATTGTGACTTTGAAGTCTATAGCATCAAGAGTTTATAAAAGTTATTAAAAAAATAAAAAAATATTAAAAATAAAATAAATGTATAATCACACTGAGCATATCTTAAAATTAGATGAAAAACCCATTTATAAAACTAAAACAAGCCTGGTTGATGCCATTTTAGAATATAAAATACAAAAGAAAGAACTACAACCCAAAAAAGTAAATCCAGATGAGTACAAAGCTGCTTTTGACAAATGGTACAGTTTATTTACACAGGTTAATAAAGGTATAAACCGCACAATAGATAAATCCATCATTGATCCTCTCACCGGTGCTTTGAGCAAACAGTTAAACAATCACAAGTTGGCCGAAAAAAAGGTAAGCGATTTCCTTGAAAGTTATCGCTCTAAGAAGCAAAATCCTGTTCAGATTACAGAATATGGCAAAATGTTTAACGATATGTTATCAACTGTATTAACAGCAAAAAGTGCAATTATTATTACTTCTGATCCGATAGAGGGTGATCCAGTACCAACTTCTGATCTGAAGTATTTTATTGATCAGCGTGTTCTTGATATTATAAAATCAATTAAAAAGGAATGGAAGGAAAAAAAACAATACATGTTTTTAGTCCCTACCGAAGATGTTGCTCATAAGCTTTGGAACGATTTTAAGGAACTAATTTCAAATGCAATTTTTAATGATGCTGAATTATTGAAGTATTCTTCAATTAGGAATCATATTGCAAATGAAAAAGACTGTACCTTTAAGAATGATCTGTTTAAACAAATTTGTGACGAAAATATTCTTAAAATTTATGAAGTTAAAACTCCTATTTTCACCCCTAAACCTTACATAGTCACAGATCCTAATATCCAGCAGAATACTGCAAGTTTTATTTATGCAAAAAAGAATAATAAAAATATAGAGATTTTAAAGTCTGACGAATCTGAAATAAGACATTGGCGTAACTATACCTGGAATCGCTTAGGACATGAAATTTCCCAAAGACGTATTCATGAAATATTACCAGACTATACAGAAAAAATAATTGACGCTGAATATATTTTCCAACGCTTTGGATTATATAAAGTAGCTTAATTCAAAGATTGATATTTTCCTTTTCGGCAATCACCCTGAGCAATCAAAAGTAAATCCCATAACTCCGCAGGTCGCGCAGCACCTGCTGGGTCAATAGAGTCCCAATCAGAAACGTAAAACTCATGTCACCTCCAACCCGTCAGTTCACCACAGCCCCTGCTATCTTTCCCTGCCTTTGCGCGTTGGACTCCCTCGCCTTTGGGGAGGGCCGGGATGGTGCTCAGCTTATTTTTACAACATGATTTTTTTCCCCCTGTTAGTGAAACCCTGCAGCTTCGCAGTTCACTCAGCCCCTGCTATGTTTCCCGGCCTTTGCGCGCTGGATTCCCCTCCCCTCCGGGGAGGGCCAGGGTGAGGTTAACAGTACCCCCTCCCCTTAGGGGAGGGCCGGGGTGGGGCTATACTCCAGCAAATCCCCCGGCTGGCATTCCAGCGCTTTGCAAATAGATTCAAGCGTACTGAACCGTATTGCTTTTGCTTTCCCGGTTTTCAGTATAGAAAGATTAGCCAGCGTAAGGTCCACCTTTTCCGAAAGTTCATTCAGCGACATTTTTCGTTTCGCCATCATTACATCGAGATTTACTATAATCGGCATGGCGTTATACAGTTAGTTCGTTTTCAGATTGTATTTCAATTCCCTTTTTAAACACTAATGATATAATAAAAACGATTCCCGCAAAAAATAAAAACTCTGCGCCCCCGCTTATATATTCAGGCAGCGTATGCAGGACAACTCCTTTTTTAACTAACCATTTGCTGTACCCGTTCATTCCCACCGCAAGTATTCCGATCGTCAGCGCGACATAACTGATCCTTGATATTAATAAAGCCACATTTGAGCTGAAGGGTTTTGCTAAATTGACGTATAAAAAAATCTTAATTACCTGGTAAAACATATAAGCCTTCAGCGCCCATAACACAACCACGAACGACACCATAACTGAATAATGCTCAATGCTGAACTCTTTAAGTTCAGACAGGTCAAGCCCCAGGTGCAGATCTTTTGCAGCCACCGGGTTAATAAAAAGGCTTACAAAAAATGAATAAAGTATGGCCCCGGTTTTAATACATAAGCCGACAAATATTACCCAAGCCAGGATGTGCATCACTGTGAGAACTCCATTGGTTCTCGTTTTTGTTTTCGTTTCCATAGAAGTTTTTTGAATGTTTTTAAATATTTAACACTGCAAATATAGATAAATATTTATTGATAAACGATGAATAAAGAGTGAATTTCGATAATATCAGTAAAACCACCTGATCCCTTAACCTTCCATTCTAAACCGCCACCTGCACCTTGCAAACCCACAGCAAACCGGAGCAAATTCCCGTCATTCCATTGCGCACCCTGAGCAATCTAAAGCGAGCTCCCATCATTTCATTTCGTACCCTGATCAACCCAAAGTGTACCCCGAATATTCCATTGCGTATCCCGGGCGAATAAAAGCGAACCCCGAATATTCCATTGTGCACCCCGTTCAACCCAAAGCCAACTGCCGCCAGCCTGAAGTGAACAGCCAATGTCACGTTGCATACAGCCATTTGAAGATTTGGCGCCTTCAGCAAACCTTATGGCAGAACCATCATGGCATTTGGCATCATAAGCAACACAAAGCAGAGAGACATTGATGTCCGTGACATTACCTGTAAGCTATTTTGCGCATCCAGGTTGGTATTTGGCAATACCGTCTTAACTTATCACATAACAGGTGTGGCTTGTTGCGCAATCACAAAAGCAAATCACGTAAATACATCTCAAATGATACAGTTAGCAAAGCTGCCGGACTGCTCCTTAATATATAGGTATAGGTTGTCCGAACAGGTAAAAGAAAAACGGCAAACTACCTGCTTATCACAAATTTCGAAATGCTGTATCCATGTTCTGATTTAACCCTCAGAAAATAAATGCCGTTCTTCAGCACTTCAACATCGAGCGGAAGAACATTTTTGCCCGTTCTTGTTTCAATGGTTGTACTGTAACAATCCTGTCCCATTAAATTCAAAACTTCAATTTGAGCTGACATATTTTTCATCGAAGTAAAGCGAAGAGAAAATTTTCCATCGTTAGGAGTGGGGTAGATTTCCATATCACGCACAAATTCATTTTCCATCACCGTTACGCACCCGTCAACAGCAACAACCTTATTCACTGTGACGGTGCATCCGCTGGCAGCCACATAAGAATAAGTGATCTTGTGCGAACCAATTCCCGCAGCAGCCGGGTCAAATGAAGAACCTGTAATGCCATTCCCTGAAAATGTTCCGCCTGCGGGAGTGCCGTTAAGTGTTTGCAGGGGTTGGTTCATGCAAATGAAAGTGGGGAGCCCCGTAAAGCTCACCGGTGGAGCGCTTTGCATCGAAACATAAACGGAATCCGAAACGGCTATGCAGCTGCCCGGGGTCAGTACGCTTACATAATAGTTGCCGCTTTGTGTTACGATAAGTGTATTGTTTCCCGAAGCCTGCACACCCACTCCATTCCTGAACCATGCATAAAAGAATCCTCCTCCGGCAGGCGTGGAAAGCGTCAGTGAATCACCGCAATAATGTATCGTGTCCTGGTCTGAAATAAAAGCAGATGGTGTGCAACCGGGATAAGTCAGTTTATAAATGATACCCGATGAATTTCCTGAAATATACAGCTCCCCGTTTACATTTTCACCGAATGCACCAAATTGAGAGTTATTAAAATCGCCTTCAAAAGTAGTGTCCCAACCCCCGAAGCCGTCAGGGAAGATAGAGGTGATGTAGCCGCTGCAGTAATCCGCGAAAAAATATTTACCGAACATCGCTCCGTATTGGCCGCCCCTGTAAACATATCCCCCCGTTACAGAGCAGTTGCCGTTTATGTGGTCATAAGTATATACAGGGAATACATAATTTGAGATCGGTCCGCAGCCGGTAAGAGTATAGGGGTCATTGCCCTCGTAGCAGCGCCACCCGTAATTTTCACCGCCCGGGTCACCGGCAGGCTGAAAGTCTATTTCCTCATGCAATCCCTGTCCTACATCAGCAATCCAGTAATCGTGAGTAATCCGGTCAAAAGATGCCCTCCAGGGATTTCTTACACCATAGGCCCAAATCTCATGGTAAGCATTCGGGTTTGTAAAAAACGGGTTGTCGCTCGGAATGCTATAACCATAAGGGACATCCACATTGATCCGTAAAATTTTTCCCAGGTACTGCTGTAAATTCTGGGCGCGGTTTCCGGGGTCGCCACCAGAACCTCCGTCACCGAATGAACAGTACAGGTAACCATCCGGTCCAAACCTTAAATCGCCACCGTTATGGTTGGAATAAGGCTGGGCAACATACAATATGGTTTCTCCGCTTGCAGCATCTGCTGAATCAGGATTGGTGGCGCTCACGTGGTATCTTGCAATATGAGAATCACCGCTCACATCCGTATAGTTCACATAAAATCTTCCGTCAGTTGAATAAGCAGGACTGAAAGCCAGTCCGAGCAAACCTTGTTCTCCCCCTCCCGGTGTAACAATAGTATGAATATCCAGGAAAGGTTTTGGATATACAGCGCCTGATGTATCAACAATGCGGATATAACCATTTTGAGTGACAACAAAAATACGGTTGTCCCCTGTGTTTTTTATATCTGTAACGCCTGCAAAACCTGAAGCGAATGATGTCAGCGACAATTGGGCATGCAGGGAATGGATAAGTAAGGATAAAGAAATAACGATGGGTAAAAATTTATTTTTCATGGAGTTTGTTTTTATGGAACGCAAAAGTAAGCAAATCTCTAACGCACTGACTGAAGTTTTGCGTGCTGTTCTGGTTTAATTTCCTACTTTTAATCGATGCTTTTAAAAATAAACCCCTCCAACATTGATCCGCGTATTATAAAAACTGTTGTGGATGTATTAAAAAACGATGGAGTAATTATTTATCCGACCGATACAGTCTATGCACTGGGCTGTAATATATACAGCAATAAAGCGATCGAAAAAGTTTGCCGTATTAAAAACATAAAACCTCAGAAAGCTAATTTCTCATTTATATGCAGTGACCTCAGCCATATTTCAGATTTCACAAAGCCATTCGACCGTTCCGTTTACAAATTAATGAATCGCAATCTTCCGGGTCCTTTTACTTTTATTTTAAATGCTAATAGTGCAGTTCCTGCAATCTTTAAAAATCATAAGAAAACAATTGGCATTCGTATTCCCGATCACACGATTCCATTGAATTTAATTAAAGAACTGGGAAACCCGATTATGTCAACCTCTTTGCATGACGAAGATGAAATTGTCGAGTACCTGACGGACCCGTCTGAAATTTTTGAAAAATTTGAAACAATGGTTGATTTAATTATTGATGGAGGGTATGGAGGAAATCAGCCAAGCACTGTTGTGGACTGTACAAGCGGAGAACCATTTATTTTGAGACAGGGAGTTGGAATACTGGATTGAAAGTTGACCGTAGACCATGGTCAATTGTCCATCGTCAATTGTAAAAATGCCTTTCCAATATAATTTATCAGATCACTTGCCAGCAAAGAATGTTCTCCTGTTTCTTTTATAGCAATATCAGCGGCAAGCCCATGCAGGTAAACGGCAGCAATACAGGCTTCTTTTGATGAATAGCCCTGGGCAAGAAACCCGGTAATCATTCCTGTCAGTGCATCACCCGTGCCGCCTTTTGCCATTCCCGGGTTTCCGGTGGGATTGAAATAACACATTCCGTCTGGCGAGGAGATGCATGTGTAACGTCCTTTTAAAATTACAAAAACATTGTACCGTTTTGAAAATTCAATTTGCATTTTATTGCGCTCAAAATGATCTTTACTTTTTCCGGCCAGTCGCTCAAACTCTTTCGGATGAGGAGTAAAAATACTTTCGGCCGGAACAAAATCCAGCCATGTTTTATTTTCGGAGATTATATTGATTGCGTCTGCATCAATTACCATTGGCTTTCGGAAATTCTGAATAATTTGTTTTAATGCACCTGCAGTTTCTTTCCCTGTCCCTATTCCCGGTCCCATACCCACTACATTAAATGCGTCTGTTATATGATCGGATGAAATAAATTTTTCATTTTCATCACATTGTATCATTGCCTCAGGAACGGATGTTTGCATTATTTCATATCCGCATCCGGGTACAATAACGGTCAGCAATCCCGCTCCCGATCGCAGGCAGGCTTTCGCGCTTAAAACCGCTGCACCCATTTTACCATAGCTTCCGGCAACAATTGCAGCATGACCATAATTCCCTTTATGAGAAAACGGTTTTCTCTTTTTCAGAATTCTCCGGATATGTTTTTCCTCCGTCAATTCAAAATGCGTTTCACACGAGCCGATAAATTTTTCATTCAGCCCGATCGGAAGTATAATAACTTTCCCGGTATAATCTGCATTCTCAGCAAAAAAGAATGCCAGCTTATATACCTGGAATGAAAGTGTGCATGTTGCTTTGATAATTTGATTTGCAGAAGCATTCGAGGCCTGGTCAGCAAATAATCCCGAAGGAATATCAATTGAAATAATTTCAGCTTCAGTTTGATTAATATGTTTTATAACATCAGCTGCTAAATCTTTTACAGGCTTATTAAGCCCTGTTCCAAACAGCGCGTCAATCAAAATATCATCTTTAGAAAATTCAGGAAGATCATTTATCGTTGTTACATCAGCAATGTTTACATGCTCAAGATTGCGTAAACGTTTTTCATTAATTTTAAAATCCTCTGAGGCATTCACTCCGGAACGAACAATAAAAGTCATGACATGATATCCATTACTATGCAGCATTCTTGCAATTGCTGATCCGTCACCGCCATTATTTCCCGTTCCGCAAAAAACTTTGAATGTACTTGTAACATCAAAATGCTGAACAATCCATTTGAAGCACGCGGTTGATGCACGTTCCATCAATTCAATCGAAGCAACGGGTTCATGTTCGATTGTGTAAGCGTCTGCTTCCCTGGTTTGTTTTGATGAAAGGATTTTCATTTATTAATAATGCTGCCCGAATTTCACGAATTAGTATGAAAACAAATCAATGTAATTAGCGGCTAATTTAATATCTGCACTTCAATTTCAGAATTTAAGAAATGTTTTTTCAGAGGTTGCCCGTCCCCGTGAAGCGTTAAAATCTTTTTTGGTTTAGTTTTTTCAATTATGTTTAAAACGTCATTCCAGTCTGCATGATCGCTGATATTTAGCTTAAGGTTATAACCGTTTTGCAAATGGTCCCATCCTGTTGCAAAGGCAGTATAATAATCTTTTCTCCCCTGGAAGCTGCTCAGAACTTTTGGCGGAACAATATATACGCATTGTTTGAGCCTCTTGAAAAGCTGGCTCGAATAAGGTTTCCACCTGCCAAGATTAATTTTATGACGTTCATAAATTTTATGAATAGGATAAATTTTTGGATGAATAAAAATCTCTTTTTGAGGACAAATTTCAGAAATAAGTTGTGTTAAGCGTTGTGCTTTACCCAAACTGTAAGATCCGATAATTATCCCTTTGTCAGAAATTTGATTTAATTTTTCAATTTCCGCTTTTGTTTCCGGATGAAATTTGCCTGGTTCTGCAAATGTACTTTCAGTAATTAATACATCAGCTTCTGCATATTCATATCTTTCGCAAGTGGTATCTGCCTGCAGCTTAAAATCTCCGGTATATAAATATTTTGTGTTTTCATATTCCATCAGCACCTGCACCGAACCGAGAATATGGCCTGAAGGCAGAAAATTTATTTTTATATTCCCGATATGAAAGCAGCTTTTTGAATGAAGCAGGTTAAATTTTTTTCCTGCACGCTGAACATACCGTTCACGCATTATATCAGCCGTTGGCTGCGTGCAAAAAATTTCGCCATGATCACGTACAGCATGATCAGCATGGCCATGCGTGATGATTGATTTGTGAACCGGCTTTACAGGGTCAAGATAAAAATCTCCTGCTTTGCAGTACATTCCATTTTTTGTATAAACAATAAAGTCGTCAGGTATCATTTCTGCTTTTCAACCAAAGAAAGAAAATGAGTATGCAGTTTTAACACCTGGGGGATGACTAATTGCTGATCATCATTTACAATTTCAAAATGAGCCGCTTTTATTTTATCGTTTTCATCCATCTGATTTTTTGAAATACTTTTTACATATTCTTCGCTGACATTGTCGCGCAGCATCACACGCCTGAAACGAAGTTCTTCGGGAGCAGAGACTGTAATTACATAATCCATATTCTTATGTGCTCCTGATTCAAAAAGTATGGCAGCTTCTTCTATAGCATAAGGAGACGCTTCATGTTGTGTTATCCATCTTTCAAAATCTTTTTTTACAACCGGGTGTACAAGACTGTTTACTTTTTTCAGTGCAGGAGGGTTATTAAAAATTAAACCGGCCAGGTTTTTTTTGTTCAATTCATTTTGCGCGCTGTAAATTTTTTCTCCGAATTCTTTTTTAAGATTTGAAATCAATCCGGGGTTTGAATTCATTAATTGCTTTGCAGCAAAGTCAGCATCATACACCGGGATACCAAGCTGTGAAAAAATCCTGCAAACGATGGTTTTGCCGCTGCCAATTCCGCCAGTAATCCCGATCTTCAGCATTTATTTTTCAATTAAATAATCCACCCACTCAGGTTGAACAGAAACAATCTTTGCACTCTTCGGAAATTTAACAATAGTTACCCGGAGCTTATTTTCATTTTTATCAATAGAAATGAAAGGCTGATCAATCGCAGCCTCAAAATCAGCAGCGGATAGAGATGCAAAATTTTTAAGCGATGACTGATAGGTTATGTTGATCTTATCAGGAATTAAAGTAACGGGTTTATTGTGATAATAAATTTTATTTATCGTAACGGCCGCTTTTCCCTCGGTAAATTCATCTACCGGAACCATAATCCATACTTTATTTTCAGATAAAATTATTTTGTCAAATGATGGGTTAAGCAGGGACGCTGAAAAAAACAAATCACTATGAATATCATTGAAAATAACTTTTTGTGTTTCCAGTGCGGCAATTTTTTTTATAAGAATTTCCGGTCCGGAGAGTTCAATGCTTTCAGGTTTAATCAGCGGAGGGAGGGAGTTAAAAAATTGTTTCTTAAAATTTAACTCCGCATTTAATTTTACCGGAACTTTTACTGTGAATTTTTTGGTGTAGTTCAGCACAATTGAATCCGGCAAAACCTTCACAATAGTGTATGATGGATCGTTAACGGATAAATTGTGCTTCAACAAGCTTTCTGTGGATACAGCATTGCGATTGCTTAATCGCAGATTCCTGAATTCGGCAGAATTGAAATCAATCGTCAGGTTATTATTCTTATTTACAAAATCATCCGACATAAGATCAAACCCCTTCCCTTCGATGTCAATTGAAATTTTTGAAGGCAGTGGTTTTTCAATCTGTACACTCAGCGGAATATTTTTATAGGTAACAGGAACCCAAACGGTAGTGATATACGGTTTGTTAAGTGCCGTAACCGTCCAAAAAAAAATTGCTATTAATAAACAAATTATAAAAATCGCAGCCTGGTTGTTTTTGAAATTGACGGTAGGCAAAATCGCAATTGTTTATTTTTTTTCTTCCTTCTTCGGGGCGTTAATAATTTTTGTGGCTTCCACTGATACAGCGCTTCTTTCAATACGCATCTTTACATTGGTGTCCACTTCAATCAGCATCGTAGTATCAGCAATTTCCATCACACGTCCATGGACTCCCCCGATGGTGATAATTTTGTCGCCCTTTTTGATTGTCTCGCGGAACTCTTTTTCAAGCTTTGCTTTTCTCATTTGCGGGCGAATCATAAAAAAATAAAAAATAATAATAATTACAACAATCAGAAGTAATTGCTGCATACCGGCTCCCGGGGGAGCAGACTGAAGTAAAACATGGAGAAATTTCATAATTAGATGTCGAAGCTAAATTGTTTATTTATTGATACCTGGTTGTCTGAATTTTATAATTTTCTGTATATGATTTTTTCCCCGCTATTTTTTCACGGGTTGATTGACTTCTGCACTTATAGTCAGCACTTTTGTGGCGGGAATAGTATTGGCAAGAACAGTGATTGATTTAGTTTCCATCCCGGATTTGCCGTTACTGTTGAATGTAACTTTTATCTCTCCTTCTTTCCCGGGCTCAACAGGATTTTTTGAATATTCAGGAACGGTACAGCCACAACTTGCTGAAACATTGGTAATAACTAACTCTGAGCCGCCAACATTTTTAAATTTAAAAACGTATGACACTATCTCACCTTCAGTAATTTCTCCAAAATGATGGGTAGATTCTTCAAACTGAAACATGGGAATATTTGAAGAATCTGCTTTGCCGTTTGCTGTTGCCGGATTGTCAACTATGCCAGGCGATAATTTGTCTTCACCTGACGGAAGTTTTTCAGGTTTTGGATTACAGGCAAGCAATGGTAAAATAAATAATAAAAAAATAAATTTGATTTTCATACTATATTTTTAAGTGTGCAAAGGTAGGAAAAGCGTTTATCCCGAAGGGACTCCTTCGGAGAGGTTAAAGCCTGCTTTTATTCCACTAATCCCCTGCCTGTTTTGACTATCCTGTTTTCATTTTTGAGATCTATCACCAGTTTATCTACAATGCCGTTTATAAATTGATTGCTTTTAGGTGTGCTGAAATCCTTTGCAATATCCAGATATTCGTTAATCGAAACTTTTACCGGCACCGTTTCAAGATACAACACCTCGCATAATGCCATTTTAAGCAAAATAACATCCATCAATGCTATGCGCTCAACGTCCCAGTTCTTTGTTTTGTCATCGATCAGTGTAGTGAACCATTCATCATTTTTAATGGTATTGTGTAAAAGAAGTTTCACAAATTCCCTGTCATCTTCTTTATCCCTGTGAATATACCCGGGAGCGAAACCGGTTTCGTTAGCCGGAATTGTTTTAATAGCCCGCAGCACCATCGACCCGGCAAATGGAAAGCCATCTATCCAGTAAATATTTTTTTCTTCTATGGCGCTCAGAAAAAGATCGGATTCCAGTACAAATTTTTTAAAAAGCCATACGCAAAATTCAGTGTCCTGTTGCAATGTGTGATCAGCCGTTGTGATATGACGTTTGTATTCATCACTGCTTTTAAGCTGGTGGAAAATTTTTTTAAGGAAATCTGTATTCGCCTGCCAGCTAATGCTGTTTTCTTTCGCAATTTTTTTCAACGTACCATTTTCAGTTAAAATTTTTACTAATTTATTTTCTGAAAATGAATTTATGACAGGTTTCTCGGATGCAGAAGAAATAAATTTCGGTGGAAGATCAGCACGATAAAGCCGTTCCTGTTCTGCAAGCTCAGGAAAAAATAAAATAAGGTAAATATAAAGCTGGTACGTGTTCTCTATTCCTTTGAAAATCTCATGCTCAATCTTAATGGCATCTTTATGTTCCGATTGATAATAGGAATAAAGCCCCTGTAAAACACGTATCCGTAAATGCCTTCGGCTGAGCATAATTTATAAAGAACGAAGAAAGTTTAAAATTCAATTTCAATGTTCAACAGAAATGGAAATTAAACGTTGAACACCGAACTTTTTAATAAGTTGATTTTACTTTGCTGATATCCGACAAACGTTTTTCGGCAATTTCTTTGGCGGCAAGATAAGTCGGAATATCATCCTGTTTTGATTTTCTGAGGATATCTAAAGTAAGATCATAAATTTTTTCAGTCTGTGTGATTGCACGCTGACGGTTGTAGCCTCCCTTGAATTCAGAATATACATTAATCAACCCACCGGCATTGATAAGGAAATCGGGTGCATAAATAATTCCTTTTTCCATCAGCATTTTGCCATGAATTGTTTCATCAGCAAGCTGGTTATTGGCGGCTCCTGCAATAACAGTACATTTTAATTGAGAAATGTTTTCGGTGTTTAGTGTGGCGCCCAATGCACACGGAGCATAAATATCCATGTTCATAGAATAAACTGCATCGGGTGAAATAACTTCGGCCCCTGTTTCGGCTGCTACTTTACGTAACTGATCATCGTTTATATCAGTAATAAAAACCTTTGCATTTTCTTTTCTTAAATCCTTTACAAGATTTTCGCCTACATGTCCTACTCCCTGCACAACAATTCTTTTATTCTCCAGGTCATCCTTACCATAAGCCGCTTTTGCCGCGGCTTTCATTCCCATATAAACTCCATAGGCTGTAACAGGTGAGGGATCGCCACCGCCTCCCATGGATTCGGGAAGCCCTGTGACATGTTTTGTTTCCATCGCCACATATTCCATTTCACGGGTGCTTGTTCCAACATCTTCAGCCGTAATATATTTGCCATTAAGATTATTTACAAACCTTCCGAATTTGCGGAACAATGCTTCAGTCTTGTCTTTTTTTGAATCCCCGATGATCACTGCCTTGCCCCCTCCAAGGTTGAGGCCGCTCACGGCAGCCTTATACGTCATGCCACGCGATAAGCGCAATACATCATTCAATGCTTCGGCTTCCGATTTATACATCCACATTCGAGTACCTCCAAGGGCAGGTCCCAGAATAGTATTATGAACGGCAATAATTGCTTTCAATCCCGTTTCCTGGTCATAACAAAAAGTAACCTGCTCGTGCTGTTCCATAGACATCGGGCCAAACACCGCATTGGCTTTCACTCCTGTTTCTTTCATTTCTTTAACTTCTAACATCGGAGGTGGATTTAAGTGGTAATTTTGAAGGATAATTTTTAAAGCGGCAAAGGTAAAGGTTTTTTGAAAACCAAGCGTTTGTACCGGTTTCTTGTCACACGAGTGAATATCACATCAGTATGTTAATACAATGATTACCGGTTGTTGAATCTTTGCAGCTGATAACAAATGAGACATTTAAAGAGCCTTAATAAATATTTTTATCAATACCGCGGACGGTTCCTCCTGGGAATCCTTTTCGTTACCATTTCAAATATTTTCGGTATTGTCCCGGCACAAGTGGTGAGAAATGCATTGGACCTGGTTGCTCTTGATATTGACACTTATAAAATGTTGAATGGTTTTCAATTACAAGACAGTTTTTACATTACTCTCACTTTCGGTATTGCCTTCTTTATTTTTCTCATTTTATTGATGGCGATAATGAAAGGAATATTCATGTTTTTCATGCGACAGACTATTATTGTAATGAGCCGCCATATTGAATATGAACAGAAGAATGAAATTTTCAAACACTATCAGCGCCTGAGCATTTCATTTTACAACCGTCAGAACACGGGCGATCTTATGAACCGGATCAGCGAAGATGTAGCCCGTGTGCGCATGTACGCGGGTCCGGCTATCATGTACACTATCAATATGACCGTGCTTTTTATCCTTGTCAGTTATGCCATGTTTCATGTCAATGCACGCCTGTCATGGTATGTGCTCACACCAATGCCCATACTGATTCTTGTAATTTATTACGTGCACGATATCATAAATAAAAAGAGCGAACTTGTACAGGAGCAACTTTCCACGCTGTCCACTTTTGTGCAGGAAGCTTTTTCGGGAATCAGGATTTTAAAATCTTTTGTGAGAGAAAAGCAGAGCATTACTCATTTTAATGAGCAGGCCGAAACATACAAAAAGCTGAACATGGATCTCGTGCGTACCAACGCTTTATTTTTTCCCCTGCTGCTGATTCTCATTGGTGTGAGCACCCTGATGACTATATATATTGGCGGCAAAGAAGTGATTGCCGGAAATATTACACTTGGCAACATTGCGGAATTTGTCATCTATGTAAACATGCTCACCTGGCCTGTAGCTTCACTCGGGTGGGTGGTTACCCTTGTGCAACGGGCTGCCGCCTCGCAGGAGCGTATCAATGAGTTTTTACATACATCTCCTGATGTTGTTTCTTCTTTGTCAGAGCCTTTTATTATAAACGGCAGTATCGAATTCAGGAATGTAAGCTGCATCTATCCGCATAGTAATACGGTAGCGCTGCAAAATGTTTCGTTCAAAGTAGAAGCAGGAAAATCACTTGCAATTATCGGGCGGACCGGTTCCGGTAAAACTACGGTTGTTAATCTTTTATTACGGCTTATGGATCCTGGCACGGGTGAAATTCTCATCGATGGAAAAAATTTAAAACAAATCAACCTCGATGATTTCCGGCAGCAAACCGGCTGTGTACCGCAGGAAGTTTTTCTTTTCAGCGATACCATCGCCAATAATATTTCCTTCGGACTAACTCAGGACCAAAACGGAAGTGCATCCGAAAAATTAAAAGACGCTGCAAAAAATGCCGCAGTATATGAGAACATTATGGAGTTCCCCCAGGATTTTGAAACGATGGTAGGGGAGAGAGGCATTACACTTTCGGGAGGACAAAAGCAGCGCATCTCCATTGCAAGAGCCATCATTAAAGAGCCGAAGATTTTAATTTTTGACGATTGCCTTTCTGCGGTGGATACAAAAACTGAAGAAGAAATTCTCGGCAACCTCCGGATGATTATGAAAAGACGCACCACTATCATCACCAGTCACCGTGTTTCATCTGTTAAAAGTGCAGACGAAATAATTGTCCTCGCAGAAGGAAAAGTTGTCGAGCGCGGTAATCATTCTTCTCTTATTGAAAGAGGTGGTGTCTATGCAGGTATTTACTGGAAGCAATTGCTGGAAGAGGAGAAAGTTTGAATTCTGTAATTTTTTTGTTGCATAACATACGTTCTTCGTATGTCCGGAAGAACGGTACACGAGTGTCGTTGGAAAGGAACTATGCAGGCACAGGATTAAAAATCATACTAATGGCTTATACCAAATGTGGTTGAACGGAATAGCTTTGCATTAAAAAAAACACGGAGGCGTATGAAAAAAAAATTACATGTATTGATGTTGTTTTTAATTTCAGGGAATCCATTGTTTGCTCAATTGACGGGTATAACCCCAAACCAGGGTGTGCCAGGACAAATAATTTTATCAACTACGATAACTGCTTCAGGTGTTTTTTTGCAGTGCTCATCTCCTTCTTGTAATGTATGCAGTGTTAGCCTGAAGAATACGGGATACATTATTCCGCTTCCAATTTGGTTTGTTAATACTTACCCTGATTCTATGGTAATCTCCAATTTTACAATACCTCTGACAGCGATCCCGGGAAATTATGATTTAGTTGTTGAATATAATTTGGACACAATGGGATGGACTACATGCTATTTATCTGACACATTATATTCTTGCTTTTTTCTTCCGCAAGCTGATGGATACATAAAAGGTACTGTTTTCCTGGATTCAAATGAGAATGGAATAAGAGATTCGGGTGAAACGGGGTTAGCCAATGAAATAATAAAAATCAACCCGCCAAATTATAATATTTATGCTGATTCGGCAGGTAATTATTCTTTTCCCGTTTTTAATGGCAATTATACTATCAGCTGGCAAGCCAAACCGGGAGCCTATATGGTTCGCTCATCGGATTCAGCGAGCTACTCCATCCAGGTAAATAATGACACCGTTACAGGCAGGGATTTTGGATTACTTTATGCCATAGAATCTGCTACTCCAAATGTAGTGTTGCCGGGACAATCGGTTGCGTTCATTATAAAATCAAGAGGAACGTTTATAAATTATATTGCTTATTTTTTACTTGAACCCATGACAGGAGGATCGACCATTTTAACTTTGACATTTACTTATGTAAATAATGATACTGTAATTGCGTATTTCAATATTCCGCAAAATGCAGCAACCGGGAATTACAGGTTGTGGGTAAAAAATATGTTTGGCTATTATCAAAATGGATATCTGCCGGACGCTGTTACAATATCTAATGGAGATGGTGCAATTAGCGGTACTATTTATCTTGACAGCAATGAAAATGGGGTAAAAGATGCAGGAGAAATTCCAATGCCGAATGAAGCCATTAAGGTAATGCCCGGCAATTATTCATTCCTGAGCGATTCAAGCGGCAATTATTCAATTCCGCTTTTTAATGGAACAAATACTGTATCATGGGAATTTAACAATTGGGCTTATTTACTCAGAACTTCTGACTCTGCCAGTTTTACAGCCACAGTTAATAATGATACAATTTCAGGAAACGACTTTGGTTTAATTTATTCGATTGTTTCTATAACGCCAAACCAGGCAGTGAGAGGTCAAATGATTACTGCGCTGATTGTTTCAAGAAGTACATTTTATCCATCTATTACTGAAATTTATCTGCAACACATGAATGGCGGCAGTTTATTTTATTCCGTTGCTGCACATCAAATTAATGTGGATTCAGTAGTTGCAACTTTTAACTTACCGAAGAATATGCCGACAGGAAGCTATAAAATATGGGTTAGAACGTATCCAATCGGCTGGGTAAAATGCCATTATCTTCCTGATGCTTTTACTGTATTCCAGGAAGATGGCGCTGTGAGCGGTTCTGTTTACAGGGATAAAAATCTCAATGGTGTAAGAGATTCGGGCGAAACGGGTTTGCCCAATCAGCAAATAAGCATGATGCCTGAAAATGTTTTTACGGTGACTGATACCTCCGGAAATTATTTTTTGCCTGCTTTAAACGGGAATCATGATATTTCATATAAGACTGACAGTACAAACTTTTATATGGTTACTTCATTACCTTCGGTTTATTCGGTTGCAGTTAATAATGATTCACTGCCCGGTAATGATTTCGGGATAATGAACGGTTTGTTATCCGTTACACCAGTTGAAGGACACCAGGGTGAAACGCTCAACGTGGTTATTTCGTCTAACGCTTTGTTTGATACTACAGGAGGACAACAGGGCAATATTGACAGCCTGTATCTCAAAAAAGGAGCTTATACTATTTCGGCAGCAACTTCATCCATCAGTGTTATAGATTCCAATACGGCAACAGCTACTTTTATTATTCCTGTATCAGCCGCTTATATCGGGTCTTATGAGCTGTACACAGTGATAAATAATTACTCCATGACACAACGATTACTGAATGCTTTCACTGTGGCTCCATTTCCCTACTCAGCCTCGGGGGAAATTTATTATGATGTAAATTCGAACGGGGTTAAAGATTCAGGTGAAGCAAATCTTTTTGGCGAAAGGGTTTTGCTCAGTCCTAATACTATTTATTATTATTCTGACTATAGTGGGATTTATGCGGCAGGTTTTGCAACAGGCAGCTACAATGTTGAATGGTCGCCACCCCCGGGAAGTACTTTTAATTTATCATCAGATTCTTCACTCTATCATGTCAGCGGGTCAGCTAATATTGCCGGTTTGGATTTCGGGCTGGTAACTACCAACCCTCCTTACTCTGCTGACATTGATTATGCATCGGGCTTTCCCAGATGTTTCCAAAACGTGACATATACCATCAGCTATAAAAATACAGGTCCGCTTGTTGTAACTGACGGTAAGATTTATTTCAAAAAAGCTTCGGCTATGACTTATGTTTCCTCATCTCTTACTCCCTCACAATTCAGCGGGGATACTATCGTTTGGAATTATTCAAATCTTTCTCCTTTCTCCTTACACCAAATCACTGTTACATTTACGATGCCTGCTGCAGGTAATGTCCTGCATACTTATGCGGCTATACTTCCGTTTGACGGAACTTCCTACCTGCTCAAAGATTCAAGGAGCATGACGCAAACTGTACAATGCTCTTATGATCCAAATGACAAGTCGGTAATCCCGGAGGGTGTTCATCCACCTCATTATGTTTTAATGGCTGATACGCTCGAATACCTCATTCGCTTTCAAAATACAGGAAACGATACTGCCTTTAATATTACTATAATAGATTACTTGAGCAATGGTCTTGATTTTAATTCTTTCGCAGTGGTGGCAAGCAGCCATTCGGTGAATACTGAATTAAAAAGCGATGGGCAATTGAAATTTACTTTTAATAATATCCTGCTGCCCGACAGTAACATAAACGAACCAGCAAGTCATGGATTTGTTTCTTTCAGAATTAATGCCAAAACGAACATACAGGATGTGACTCCTGTTACAAATAATGCCTTTATTATTTTCGATTCCAATCCGCCTGTTGTAACTAATACCACTTTAAATACTTTTGTATTCAGCATTCCTGTAAACGCCATAGAAGAGATTAAAAGAAAAGGAAAGCCTGTATTATATCCCAATCCTTTTGATGATTTTTCAATTCTTGTTTTTGCAAATGATTTCAGGGATACCTATTACCTTACTGTCACGGATATAAAAGGAGTATCGCTCATGAAACAAACTAACTTATCGGACAGGTTTATTATTGACGGGAATAATTTTAAACCGGGTTTATATTTCTATCGGCTGATCAATAAAAATAAGGGGTTGGAGTGGAATGGGAAATTCATTGTGAGGTGAATTTCTTTCCGTTTAAAGGTTTAAAATCCCCATCTCGTCTTTGTCTGAAGCGCAGTCTGCGCATGGGTATAAATTATTTTAAATAATTTTTAATCTTAATATTAATTCAATTTCCTGACTGCATACACCAGTTCATCCTCGAACTTGCCGTTTTTATAAATAGTTTTTTCAAATCGTGCTTCCAAAACAAATCCGGCCTTTTGCAGCACTTTTTGTGAACCCAAATTCGAACCGAAGGGCCGTGCAAAAACTCTTGTGATATCATACGTTTTAAAAGCAAATTCTGTTACCTGTTTCACAGCATTTGTAATAATACCTTTCCCCCAAAACGGTTCGGCCAGCCAGTAACCCAGTTCAGCATTTTTCCTGAAAACATCGCTTTGCAGATGAATGCCGATTCCGCCCGATGCTTCTTTATTTATTTCAATGGTAAAAATGTGGATCGGGTCATCTTTAAGAGCAAATTCAATAAACTTTTTGCCATCCGCTTCAGTATAAGGATGCGGGAATCCATCCGTCATATTTTTTGCAATATTAAAATTATTGGCATACTTAACCAGGTTTGTAATATCGTTTGCATTCCAGGGTCTTAATTTAAATTCTGTCATAGGATTAAATAAATGTTCTCTTTAAAAATATTCCGGTAACTGCACATTCCTTCAAATGTAACATTCTTCTTTAACTTTTTGGAAGAATCAAAATATCAGGTTTTTACTGACAAGGAGATTCTTTTTTTATTTTCCTGGAAGAAACTTTATTATATCGTATAGATTTCCATCACCTTATGTTGAAACTTTTTTGATAAAATGAAGTAGAAGCAAATATATTTTTTGTTTTGATCTGAAAACCATAATACTTATGAAAATGAAACATTCATTTAGTTTTATTAATTTAAAAAATCTCTTTTTAAAAAGATTCCATTCGGGCTTCTTTTTTACATTGACGATTTTATTCACTGCACTGTTTGCTAAACAGGGTAATGCACAGTCTGGTGATCTTGACCAGGCAAGAAACGGATCATCCGGTTCGCCAAACAATCCTGTGCAATGGGTGAATGGTAATGCCGGTTCATCGAACTCGCATTATCTTGAAAGTATGTCCGTTGCTTACCGAATGGTTGTAACAGGGCTTTCGTCAGGAACACACACTATTGATCTCGAATGGGATGTAAAGCAGGCCGGTACTTATGCGATTGATTATATTACTCATTTTGACAGGCTGCAGCCTCATGCACAGTTTTCACACACGGCAGAAACAGTGAACCCTCTTACAGGGTTATCAGGTATTAGTCCAACACCAATTACATACCCGATCCCTGCCCCACCTTCCAATAAAACAGTTTCCTGTACCGGACTTCTGCAGCCCCAGGCGAGTTTTAACGCCCTTCCTGCAAATGAAAGAGTGATGACCATGTATAATGGAACGGCAATTACCAATATTCAGTATCTTAATGTACCTGATTTAAATTCTTCTTCCTGCGCACAACAAGTCCGCATCACTTTTACTACAACCAATTCCACAGTAGTCTTTGCCTGGGGCGGCCACATCGGTGCAGCGGCTGACTGGTGTCCCGGAAATTCTGCTTCAACTATCAGCGGTTCGCCTTATCACATGCGTAAAATTGCTATTGATGGCGGTGGTGGAAACCAGGACCGTTCACTGTCTGCGGCATCTGTTATCCCGGTTCCTCCCTGCGATATTTTGGGAAATGAAAATGTCTGCCGTTCACAAATGGTGACATTCTCTGTTAATCCTTATATAGGATATACTTATACATGGTCACTTGCCAGCAATACTTCCGGAGCTTCTATTTCAGGTTCTAATACAGGAACATCTGTGAATATAAATACAGGGAATTCAAATGGAAGTTTTACGCTGAACCTTTTAATGTCCACTTCCGGGTTCAGCGGAACCTGTACGCAGGTTATCACAGTTAACAGGCCTGTAGTTTCAGAAACACATGTCAATTATTCATGCAGCAACAATGCGGGATCCATCAATTTAACTGCTTCTGGCGGCTTTCCACCTTATAGCTTTGTATGGAGCAATGGAGCAACTACTGAAGATATATCCGGGTTAACTGCCGGTACATATTCTGTAACCGTCAGCGATCAATTTTCATGCGGAGCTTCTTTATCCGTTAATATTACCTCTCTGTCAACATTATCTGTTTCCCCGGCTGTAACGAATGCATCTTGTTTTGAAAGTCATACCGGTGCTGTAAATTTAAGTGTCAGCGGAGGTTCGGCCCCTTATTCGTTCGAATGGAACAATGGTGCAACCACACAAAATATTTCCGGATTAAGCGCGGGAGCATATTCTGTTATTGTCACCGGTGCGAATGGTTGCTCTGCAGTTGCTTCAGCAACGGTTACTCAACCTTCAGCAGCTTTAACCGGGATTATAAGTTCTATCGGAAATGTGTCCTGCTATAACGGAAGCAACGGATCAGTGAATATAGATATTTCCGGTGGCACACCTCCTTATAATTATCAATGGAATAACGGAGCCACTACACAAAATATCACCGGTATCTCTTCAGGCACGTATGCAGTTACGATAACTGATTCAAAAGGCTGTACATCACTCACATCTTCTATTTCGGTTACACAGCCCCAGGGAGCGCTGTCAGCCGGTGCATCTTCAGTGAATGATATTTCCTGCTTTGGCGGTAATAACGGGTCCATAAATATAAATGTATCAGGCGGAACCTCTCCCTATAGTTATGCCTGGAGCAATGGCGCCAGCACACAAAGTTTAACAAACCTCGCAGCAGGCAGTTATTCAGCCACAGTTACAGACGCAAACGGATGTACAAAAGCTGTTTCTGCCATTACCCTGTCACAGCCTGCGGCAGCATTAACAATTTCAAATGTTGCGCAGACTAACGTCAATTGCCATGGTGATGCATCCGGTGATATTAATATTTCAGTCACTGGCGGGACGTCTCCCTATTCTTATGACTGGAGCAATGGAGCAAATACGCAGGATTTGAATAATGTTCCCGCGGGAGTTTATACGGTTGTTATCACAGATGCAAACGGATGCAATGTTCAATCCTCTTCGATTACGATTACACAACCAGCCGTATCGCTTTCAGGAAATACAACAACAACCTCTAATGTATCCTGTACTTCAGGAGCAAACGGGGCAATCAGTTTAACTGTAAATGGCGGAACACCGGCTTATACATTTGCCTGGAGCAATGGTGCAACAACACAAAATATTTCAGGATTATATGCCGGTAATTATGTAGTTACTATAACCGACAGCAAGGGATGCAGCGTTAATACAACCGGAACAGTCAGTCAGCCTGCCGGGTCCTTAAATTCTTCTATAACCGGTTCGCAGAATGTTTCCTGCAACGGTGGCACTAATGGTTCCGTTAATCTTTCTGTAAACGGTGGAACACTTCCATATAGTTATCAATGGAGCAATGGCGCAACCACTCAGGATATCAGCGGACTTTCATCAGGAAGCTATACAGTCACTGTCAGTGATGCTAACGGATGTATAAATGTTTCAACAGCCGTAATTAACCAGCCGTCTGCATCATTGAGCGCTTCAGTATCGGCTCAATCTAATGTGTCCTGTTATGGAGGAAATAATGGAACTGTTGATTTGACGATTAATGGCGGGACAGCTCCATATACATTTAGCTGGAGCAATGGTTCATCTGCTGAGGATCAGTTTAACCTCGCAGCCGGAACGTATTCGGTAACGGTGACTGATGCGAACGGATGTACATACTTAAACTCTGCCATTACCGTTTCACAGCCTGCCGCTGCATTGAATGGTTCAGTAACCTCATCAGGTAACGTTTCCTGCTATGGCGGTTCTAACGGAACGATAAATTTATCCATCACAGGCGGAACAAATCCATATTCATATAACTGGAGCAACGGATCCAATTCAGAAGACCTTTCAGGAATTCCTGCCGGAACATATACGGTTACCGTTACTGATGTTAACGGATGTACAACTGTGGTGTCAGGAATTACTATAGGGCAGCCGGCAGCAAGTCTTACTCTTGGTGTTAATGCTGTTTCTAACGTTTCTTGTTATGGCGGAAATAACGGTACTATCAATCTCAATGTATCAGGAGGCACAGCTCCTTATTCTTACAATTGGAATAACGGCAGCACTTCGCAAAATCTGAACAATGTGCAGGCAGGTACTTACGCTGTTACGGTAACAGATGCTCATGGATGTACTGATTTAATTTCAGCTATAACAGTTTCACAACCTCCTGTAGGCTTGAGCAGCAATGTTTCTTCAGCGGGCAATGTTTCCTGCAATGGTGGAAATAACGGGGCTATTAATCTGAATGTAACAGGAGGAACAATTCCTTATTCTTTTACCTGGAGCAATGGAGCAACTACGCAGAATCTCAGTGGAATTCCCGCGGGAAATTATACCGCCACTATTACCGATGCTAACGGATGTACAACAATCAATTCAGGAATTACAGTTTCACAACCTCCTGTTGCATTGAACGGAAATGTTTCATCATCATCAAATGTAAATTGCTTTGGAGGAAATAACGGCTCCATTAATCTTTCAGTAAATGGAGGAACGGCCCCTTATTCTTATTCATGGAGCAATGGTTCAATATCTCAGAATATTTCCAACCTCCAGGCAGGAACATACACCGTACTTGTAACTGATAATAACGGTTGCACAATGACCATTACAGGTATTGCAATTACCCAACCTGCGGCAGCGCTGAATAGTTCAATATCATCAACAGGGAATGTAAATTGTTTCGGAGGAAATAACGGTTCAATAAACCTGAATGTAACTGGCGGTACGGCACCTTATTCCTATAGCTGGAGCAATGGCGCAACCACACAGGATTTGAATAATGTTTCAGCAGGTTCATATAATGTTTCTGTGACTGATGCAAACGGATGCTCTTCTTTGGTTACAGGAATTGTTATCAGTCAGCCCGGAACATCATTGAATGCCAACGTCACCAACTCATCTGATGTTTCATGCTTTGGCGGAAACAATGGTTCCATCGTTTTAAATGTAAACGGTGGAACAGCCCCTTATTCTTACAACTGGAGTAACGGGTCAACTTCACAGGATTTGAATAACGTCTCAGCAGGTACATATTCTGTAACAATTACCGATGCAAACGGATGTTTATTTAATATAAACGCGCAGACTATCACTCAACCACCTGCAGCATTAAACAGTTCCGTTTCATCTTCAGGAAATGTAAATTGTTTCGGTGGAAATAACGGTTCAATAAACCTTTCGGTAAATGGCGGAACAGCTCCCTATTCATATTCCTGGAGCAATGGAGCAAATACGCAAAACATATCTAATCTTCCTTCAGGAAATTACACCGTAACAGTTACGGATGCCAATGGCTGTACCACTATAACTTCTGGAATTGCTATTAGCCAGCCTGCAGCAGCATTAAACAGTACTGTATCATCAACAGGCAATGTAAATTGTTTTGGAGGAAATAACGGTTCAATAAACCTGAACGTTATTGGCGGCACAGCACCTTACTCTTATAACTGGAGCAACGGTGCAACCACGCAAAATCTGAATAACGTATCAGCCGGTACTTATAACGTTTCGGTAACGGATGCACATGGCTGCAGTTCTTCTGTAGCAGGAATTGTGATCAGCCAGCCGGGAGCATCATTGAATGCAAACGTACTTGCTTCCTCAGCAGTTTCCTGCTTTGGAGGAAACAATGGTTCAATTATTTTAAATGTTAACGGAGGAACCGCACCTTATTCATATAACTGGAGCAATGGATCAACTTCTCAGAATCTGAATAATATTCCGGCAGGTATATATTCTGTAACTATTACTGATGTAAACGGCTGTTTGTTTAATATAAACGGGCAAACAATCAGTCAGCCTCCCGCAGCTTTAAATAGTTCGGTTGCTGCAACTTCCAACGTATCCTGCTTTGGCGGAAACAATGGTGCGATAACACTGAATGTAAATGGCGGAACAGCTCCCTATGTTTTCAACTGGAGTAACGGTGCCAATACACAAAATCTCTCGAATATTTCTTCGGGTACATATACTGTTTTAGTAACTGATGCTAACGGATGCACTGTTCAATCTTCTTCAATCGTGATTGGTCAGCCTGCTTCAGCTTTAAATGGAAGTGCAACGACTACTCAGAATGTTTCCTGTAATTCAGGAGCAAATGGAACAGTGACATTGACCATTAATGGTGGAACGGCACCTTATTCATATAACTGGAGCACTGGTGCCACCACGCAAAATATCAACGGGCTTTATTCAGGTACGTATATAGTGACCGTGACGGATGCACAGGGATGTATATTTTCTACTTCTGCGGTAGTCTCTCAACCGGCAGGGGCACTGAACAGCACAATAAACGTATCACAGAATATAAATTGTTTTGGCGGCAGCAATGGTTCCATTATTTTAAATGTAAATGGCGGCACAACCCCTTATACTTATACCTGGAGCAATAGTGCATCCACTCAAAACCTGAGCAATCTTTCTGCAGGAACTTATTCAGTAACTATAACGGATGCTAATGGTTGCATTAATGTTGCATCTGCATCAGTAAATCAGCCTACAGCAGCGCTAAGCGGATCAGCCTCATCCACAACAGACGTGAGCTGCTTTGGAGGAAATAACGGTGACATCATTCTTTCGGTTAATGGTGGAACAGCGCCATATTCTTACCAATGGAGCAACGGAGCGAGTACGCAAAACATCAGCAATCTTGCTGCGGGCACTTACACGGTGAGCGTAACTGATGTTAACGGATGTACTACTATAGTTTCAGGAATTGCTATTACTCAGCCCGGTGCTGCATTGAACGGTAATGCATCTTCTACAACTAATGTAAGCTGCTTTGGCGGGACTAATGGAGGAATTAATTTATCTGTCAACGGAGGTACGGCTCCTTATTCATATCAATGGAGCAACGGGGCCAATACACAAAATATCACCAACCTTATCGCAGGAACTTATACGGTAACCGTTACAGACATAAATGGTTGCGTAACTACTGTTGCGGGTATAGCTATCAATGAACCTGGAGCAGCGCTTAATGGAAGTGTATCTTCATCAACCAATGTAAATTGTTTTGGTGGAAATAACGGTGGTATTAATGTATCGGTGAATGGCGGTACAGCTCCTTATTCATACCAGTGGAGCAACGGGGCGAGTACTCAAAATATCAGCAATCTTGCCGCAGGAACATATACAGTTTCCGTTACTGATGCAAACGGATGTTCAACCGTTGTATCAGGGATTGCGATCAATGAACCGGCTGCTGCGCTTTCAGCTTCTGTTTTTTCTCAGCAAAATGTAAGCTGCTATAGCGGTTCAAATGGCATAGTTGATTTATCTGTCACAGATGGCACCGCTCCTTATACATACAATTGGAGTAACGGACAAACGACAGAAGATCTCAGCGGTTTATCAGCCGGAACTTATGCATGCACTATTACAGATGCCAATGGTTGCTTAGTCACTGTTTCAGCATCTATTGCACAGCCGAATGCGGCTTTAAATGCTTCAGCAAACATTTCTCAAAACGTAAGCTGTTATTCCGGCTCAAACGGTTCGATTGATCTTACAGCAACGGATGGTACCGCTCCTTATACTTATGATTGGAGCAATGGCGAAACATCAGAGGATATCAGCAGTCTTTCAGCGGGAACTTATACGGTGACCGTTACAGATGCAAATGGCTGCACATTCATGGTTTCTGCCGTTGTTTCACAGCCATCAGGTGCTTTGAATGCCACTGCGAATGTGACGCAGAATGTGAACTGTAATTCCGGTTCAAACGGTGCAATTGATCTTACTGCTACAGCTGGCACAGCACCTTATTCATACCAATGGAGCAATGGTGTAACATCAGAAGATATCATCAATCTCGCTACCGGAACGTATACAGTTACAGTTAGCGATGCTAACGGTTGTATGACTACTGTTTCAGCAACAGTAACACAACCTGCCGGTGCCTTGAATGCTTCGGTAAATGTTTCACAAAACGTAAGCTGCTATTCAGGAACAAACGGTTCAATTGATTTGACAGCTGCAGATGGTACAGCGCCTTATTCGTACAATTGGAGCAATGGCGCCACTATAGAAGATCTCAATGGTCTGGCAGCAGGAACGTATACATGTACTATTACAGATGCTAATGGATGCACATTTACAATAGCTGCCTCCATAACCCAACCAAATGCTGCTTTAAATGCCACGGCAAATGTTTCACAAAATGTAAATTGTACTTCAGGCTCAAACGGTGCTATTGACCTTACGGCAACTGATGGTACCCCTCCGTATTTATTTGATTGGAGCAATGGTCAAACCACTGAAGACATAAGCAACCTTTCAGCAGGTACTTATACAGTGACGGTTACCGATGCTAATGGTTGCGTGACCACAGCTTCTGCAACTGTTACACAACCTGCCGGTGCTTTAAATGCTTCTGCCAATGTTTCACAAAACGTAAGCTGCTATTCAGGTGCGAATGGTTCAATTGACCTGACTGCAACCGATGGTACAGCGCCTTATTCTTATACCTGGAGCAATGGAGCAACTTCTGAAGACATCAGCAACCTGTCAGCGGGAACATACACTGTGACTGTTACAGATGCTAATGGTTGTGTAACTACCGCCACAGCAATTATTTCTCAACCGAATGCAGCGCTGAATGCTGCAGCAAGTGTTTCACAAAATGTAAGTTGTTATTCCGGAGCCAACGGTTCAGCTGATCTGACTGTAACCGATGGTACTGCTCCCTATTCATATAATTGGAGTAACGGATCCACAACGGAGGACATTAATAATCTTTCGGCAGGAACGTATACAGTGACCGTTACGGATGCGAATGGCTGCGCAGCTACAACTTCGGTGAATGTTTCACAGCCAAATGCAGCATTGAATGCATCAATAAACGTATTATCTGTTGTAAGTTGTTATGCAGGATCAAATGGTTCGTTTGACCTGTCAGTAACAAATGGAACAGCACCATATTCATATAATTGGAGCAATGGTGCAACAACACAGGACATCAATAACTTGTCTGTAGGAACTTATACAGTAACAGTAACGGATGCCAATGGCTGCCTTGTTACCGCTTCTGCAGCCATTACGCAACCTGCAGCAGCTTTAAATGCTTCAGCGGATGTTTCACAAAATGTAAGCTGTTATTCGGGAGCCGATGGTTCAATAGATTTAACCGTAAGTGATGGAACGGCACCTTACTCGTACAATTGGAACAATGGTGCAGTTACCCAGGACCTGAATAACCTCTCATCCGGAACCTATACTGTGACTGTTACGGATGCGAACGGTTGTGTTGCCACAGTTTCGGCAACTATTACCCAACCGCAGGCTTCTATTTCCGTTTCAGGCGCAGGCAGCACCTCTGACTGCCTGGGTAATATTCCCGGAGATGTTACGATAAGCATAAACGGAGGATCAGCACCTTTTACTTACCAATGGAACAATGGAGCTACATCACAGAACCTGAATAATCAATTAGCGGGAACCTACACTGTTATTGTTACTGATGCAAACGGATGCAGCACAACAGGAAGTTATGTAATAACTGATAATTCATCTTTCAATGCAAATGCTGACGGCCCCACGGATGTGTGCATAGGCGACCCCGTCACACTGGTAGCCAATTCAGTTACGGGTGCAAACTATCAATGGTATTACAACGGACAGGTATTGGGCGGGGCAAACAACAATGTTCTTATAACCCCTATGGGCGGAGTTTATTACGTAACGGTTACCAATTCGTGCGGCAGCTTTACTTCTGATTCAATTATTGTAAAGGTTCACCAGATTGACAACGTTTCCACAAGCCCGAATGTGATTGTTTGTCAGGGTGAAGGGACGCAGCTTTACGCCACTGGTGGTGTGACATATGAGTGGTCACCTGCTGCAGGGTTGAACTATACTAATATTTCCAATCCCGTTGCTACTCCCATGCAGGCTACACACTACTCTGTAATTATTACTAATGAATTTGGTTGCAGCACAACAGCTTATATTGATATAGGTATTTGTGATACCCTTATCATTCCCTCCGGGTATTCGCCCAACGGTGACGTTATTAATGATGCATTTGTTATCAAAGGAATTGAACATTATCCTGGAAACAAAATATGGATATATAATCGTTGGGGTAATCTTGTATACAAAGGACATGATTATGATAATAAATGGGACGGTTACTCAAATGTTAGCGGAATATTTATCGGTAAAAGGGTGCCAGCCGGTACATATTTCTATGTTCTTGATCTGAATAATCATGAAAAGCCATTGCAGGGCTATGTTGTGGTGAGGTATTAAGTGCTGAAACTTTATTGATTCGAAATAAAAATAAAAATCTGAGCATATGAAATTTAATACAGAAGTTTCTTTTGAAAAGTGCAGTAAAACGCTGTTGATTTTTTTTCTTGGATGGAGCTTTAATGCCAACGCACAGTATGAACCGCAATTCACGCAGTACCTGAATAATGAACTGTTCATCAATCCTGCTTATGCGGGCTCAAGGGGTTTTGCTGCCGCAACACTTCTCTACCGGGATCAA